>TARA_R110000796_G_scaffold80301_2_pt1 | contig 48995 bp, 44 predicted proteins | sample TARA_R110000796 | Tara Oceans TARA_R110000796 (sample SAMEA4397815) | marine metagenome | biome: Polar Biome; feature: [SRF] surface water layer (ENVO:00010504); material: water (ENVO:00002006), including particulate matter (ENVO:01000060) such as... | depth 5 m
TGGTTTTTTTACTTATTCTTACATGAATGTAAGCCAGTAGAATAATGCAGGAGCAGTTATCGAGCCCACTAGGTTACAAACCTCACGCCGTGATTAAATCGCCCCTAGTTTGAACAAATTTTAATCCGCAAAGGTCAACAGACCCTCGTTCCTACTATCTCCAAAATATAGATTATTTAGGGGCAAACTGGGCCGCATCTATTGGGCTGTGCTCTGCAAAAAAACGCTTCAATGCGTTAGAGTCTGTTTCATCAGTAACTACAAAACCTTTTGCTGTGGTTAGTGCAGGGTAGCCATCACCACCTGAGGCGTTAAAGTTATTAATGCTCATACGGTAAGTTTTACTTTTATCTAATGCTTGCCCATTTATTAATACCTTTACTAAGGTGTTGTTTTTATGCTCAAACGATAATTTGTGGTACTGCATGTAAGCGCCTGAATCAGGCGGGAAACGCGTTACAACTTCTAAATATTGCCATAAATCTTCTCCTGCAATATCGATATAAGCCACTCGATTTTGAAACGGTTGGGCTTTTAAAATATCTTTATAACTTACTTCGCCTGCAGCAATACTGTCGCGTACACCGCCGCCACTCATAATACCAAAGTCAGCATCGGTACTGTTCATTTGCGCTTGAATAATAACGCGAGCTAAATTTGTTTGTTGGTAGCGTACTTTATTACGATCGCCCTCAAGTCTGGCATTTACATAACCAATTTTACCTTCAATTTGTTTAGCGCCTTTTTCCTGATACTCGGCTAAAAATGCGTTTAACTGTGGGTTAGGTGTAATGTACTCGTTAGCTAATACACTCGACGTTGTGCCATCCGGGTGTTGTTTATCAACATATAAATTAACGGGTAGCAGTTTATAATTTAAGAGGGTTAGCTGGCCATTTTCAAGCTTAAACTCGGCTTTACCAACATATTTACCCCATTCGTGGGCTTGCATTATCCAAGTGCCATTTTGTTGATCGGGCGTGCAGGCTAGGCCGGGTTTAAAGTTATCGTCATTTACGTTTTTAGCCGCCATACATACAGGCTCTTGAGAGTGACCACCGATGATCATATCTAAGGTGTTAGTTGGCAGTGAGCGCGCAAGTGTTACATCTCCAGGCGCATTAATTGCGTGGCTGGCATCCACATAATGCCCCATATGAGTGAGCGCAATAGTAATGTCGGGGTTATATTGTGCTTTAATTTTTTGTGCTAATTGTGCCGTGATTTCGATTGGATCTTTAAACTCTAATTGGCGAATATATTCGGGATTACCTATTTTGGCTGTATCAGTGGTGGTTAAACCTATAACAGCAATACTCAGCCCATTTTTATTAAATACTTTATAGCTATCAAATACATTTTTACCGGTCGATTTTTCAAATATATTTGCCGATAAAAAAGGAAAGTTAGCCCATTGCTGTTGCTTTTTAAGCACGCTCATCGGGTTATCAAATTCATGATTTCCAAGGGCCATCGCATCATAACCAATTAACGACATACCTTTAAAGTCAGGCTCAGCGTATTGTAAATCTGACTCTGGAATGCCGGTATTTATATCGCCACCTGAGAGCAGCAGTACTGTATGCCCCTGCGCGATTGCTTTATTGCGTAGCGAGTCAATCAGGGTTTTACGGGCAGCCATGCCATACTCACCTTTTTCATTGTGCCAAAAGCGACCATGGTTATCGTTAGTATGCAGTACGGTTAAATATTGTGGGGCGGGGCTAGTGAGTGTAGTACTACACCCAAGTAGACTAAAAGCAATGACAAACAAAAAAATTATGCGCATAAAACACCTATTGATTAAAAGCACTTACGTTTATTGGCGCATAGTTTAACTAGTTTGCTACAAAAACACACTTTTACATTCTTTAATCACACTTTAATTTTTTAGTAGCAGCTAACTCTCTACGTTTTAGCTCTTCGCTGGCATATCTGGCTTTTTGATGATTAATACCTACCATCCAGATTAAAAAACTAGCAGGTAAGCGTGTGTAGGGCTCTCCCTTATGTAAACCAAAATCACAAATTTGGTTGTTTTTTTCTGACATTACAATTCTCCATTTACGAATTTGCAGAGGAATCATAACAAAAATAAAACAATTTATAAGTGCATTTTCATTAAACAGCGTTTTTACAAGGATAAGTTCAGTAGGAAGGTGATGAAATGTAATTAAGTTGTAACCGACTTGGTTTGAATTGTATCAGGGGCTATTTTGCAGTCGATTTTTAGTCTTACTCGCATTACTCTAAGTATCACTAAACTCTACACTTAAATAAAATAATAATAGGGAAAAACGATGAAAAAGCTTTTATTAGCCTCGTTACTTAGCGCAGTAAGCTTTGCCAGCTCAGCAACTATTGTCGAAATTAAAACCAGTCAAGGTATTATCAAAGTAAACTTATTTGATCAACAAACACCTAAAACGGTCGCTAATTTTTTAAGTTATGTTGGCGATGCAGCTTATAATCAAACTGTTATTCATCGCTCAGTAAAAGATTTTATTATTCAAGGGGGCGGTTTTACCTACTCTGATGGTTTTGATCGAATTACAACCAAGCCAGCAGTCATTAACGAACCTATTTACTCTAATGTTAAAGGCACGATTGCCATGGCTAAATTAGGTGGAAACCCTAATAGTGCAACCAGCCAATGGTTCTTTAACTTAAAGGATAATAGTGCAGGTAATCCTAAATTAGATACGCAAAATGGTGGCTTTACCGTGTTCGGTCAAATTATGGATGACAGCCAAGCGACTTTAGATAAAATTGCAGCTTTAGTACACTGTGAGGAAGTACCAGTAGTTGGCATCACTAAAGATCAATGTGCAACGATCAGTAATGTGAACCTTGTAAGCATTGATAATATGTATGTGTTGGATGACGACCCTAATACCGCACACGATTTATCACCGGTTGAAAATACGTTGATAGGTAAAATGAGTAATGATTCAAGCGGTAGTATGGCTTGGTTACTAGGGGCTTTATTATTAGTGTTACCACGTTTAAAACGCGCTAAATAACAAATACTTAAAATAAAGAAACCCCGCTATGGGTGTTAAATAGCGGGGTTTTTAGTTGTTTAATGTAAGAGTTAAAACAGTAATACCCGCCAAATTATTACCAGCCATAACGCAAATACACTGCCACAGCCTATTAAGAATAGATTAAAGCGTATTCTTATTTTATTACTGCCTAAGTGAACAACGCTATGTAAAATACGCGAAATCACAAACAGCCAAGCTAAAACAGCCACCAGAATGCTTGCACTATTGAGTTGCATTGCAAGTAAGCACCCAGCATAAAACAACACGGGTATTTCAAATTGATTGGTAAAGTTTCTATCAGCAACACGCACATTGTCACCTGCATTATCTAAACGCATAGTGGCAAAGTCGGTTAAATTGATGTGTTTATTTTTAGCTGCGGCAAAACGTCTTTTACCCATAATAATCATTACAATGAGTGAGAGTAAAACTTGGGCGAACATAGCTAAAATGATCAACTTTTCCATGGTTTTTCCTTATTATTATTTGAATTAGTTGCAGTATGCAGGTGTTTTTCACAATGTGTTACACAATTAACGGATAAATTGTGGCAAAACATTAATCTAAAATGTTAATTTAGGCTGTAAATAGCTTTTTTTAATAAGCGTAGATCGCAGTTGCGACATACTTTTAATGGAAATAAAATGAAAAAAATTATTGGCTTTAGTGCCATTGCACTTGCTGTACTAAGCGGTTGTTCAAATACATCATCTGTATCTCAAGCACCTCAAACTGTTTTATTATCAGACTCGCTGGTTGTAAGCCCTAATGATAATCGTGAATATAAAACGCTTAAATTAGCTAACGACATTGAAGTTATTTTAGTATCAGACCCCAGTGCTGAAAAATCAGCCGCGGCATTAAGTGTTGGAGTGGGTTTATTACATGACCCAATGAGCCAACAAGGCATGGCCCATTATTTAGAGCATATGCTGTTTTTAGGCACAGAGCGCTACCCAGATACTAAAGGGTACTCTGACTTTATGACCAAAAATGGTGGCGCACACAACGCCTATACTTGGCTCGATATTACCAACTATATGTTTAAAATTAACAACGATGCGTTTGATGAAGGGTTAGACCGTTTTGCTGACTTTTTTAAAGCCCCTAAGTTATACCCTGAATACACAGACAAAGAAAAAAATGCAGTAAATGCAGAGTGGTCAATGCGCCGCGAAATGGACTTTTTTGGGCAGTTTAAACTAGCGCGTAAAATGATGGGTGAACACCCAGCTAACCGTTTTTTAATTGGCAACCTAGAAACCTTAGGTGACAAAGAAGGCAGCTCATTACACAAAGAAACAGTTGATTTTTATAATAAATACTACTCTTCAAATATTATGAAAGTAGCGCTTATCTCTAATTTGCCAATTGCGGCAATGGAGCAAAAAGCACAAAAATACTTTGCTGATATTAAAAATAAAAACATCGAAAAACCAACAGTAACCGCCAAGCTTAACTTTGATAATGCCGGTGGTAAGCGCGTGTTCTATGCCCCTAATGAAGATGTAAAACAGCTACAACTTGATTTTACCATTAGCAATAACAATAACGAATTTGCACTCAAGCCTAATCGCTTTGTGGCCTACTTATTAAGTAATGAAATGCCTGGCAGTCCAGCGCAAATATTACGTGATAAGGGGTGGGTATCGCAATTGTCAGCATCGGCAGTGCCAACCCACTATGGCAACTACGGGTCGTTAAACGTTAACGTAGAGCTTACAGATACAGGCATGCAAAATCGTGAAACGATAGTGGCGACTATAATGCAGTACATTGAATTGATTAAAAAAGAGGGCGTTGATAGTAAATACTTTAACGAAATTCGTACCTCGTTAAATAATCAATTTAAGTTTTTAGAAAAAGGTGATGAGTTTAACTATGTAAGTACATTGACTCAAAGCATGCAAGACTACCCGTTAAATCATGCCATTAATGCGCCTTATTATTACGCTAAGTTTGATGCAGACTCAGTAAATAAAGTGCTTAAACAATTAAATGCCGACACTTTACGCATTTGGTATGTATCGCAGCAAGAAGAAACCGACTCACAGCTTCACTTTTACGACGGTAAATACCGCATTAGTGACATAAGCGCACAGGAAGTTGCAAGTTGGAACAAAGCGAGCCAGTTTAATTTAGCGCTACCGAGCGTAAATAACTTATTACCAGAAAATTTTGCTATTAAAACCCAAGCATTTAAACAGCAAAAATCCCCAGAGCTTGCTTATGATAAAAATGGCGTGAAAATATGGCGTCAGGCAAGTCAAAAATTTGCCGAGCAACCAAAGGGACTTGTTGAAGTTTATATAAATACCCAGCCGGGGCTAAACGATGTAAAAGCGGAGGTTTTATACTCTGTTTGGGCCGATCTGTACAACATACAGCAAAGCCAACTAAGCACTGAGGCTGCTATTGCAGGTATGAGCGTAAACCTTGCACCAAGTAATGGTTTAGTTTTGTCTATGAGTGGCTTTACAGATAAGCAAAATGTACTGCTTAAACAAGCATTAAGTGGGCTAAACAGTGATATTAGTGGGCAAGCATTTAACCAAGCTGTAGATCGTTTTAAACGTAATTTACTTAACCAGCAAAAACAATTTCCTTACGCGCAAGCATTTGCTGAATATACAAAATTAAGCCGTACTGGTAGCTTTGATACTGATACTTTAATTAGCACAGCCAACACTTTAACTTTAGCTGATTTTAATGCTTTAAAACAAAACACCTTTGCTAATAACGATTTACGCGTATTTAGTTATGGTAACTATAACCAGCAAGACATAGCAGCAATAGCATCCGAGCTGAGTGCTATTTTGCCAAGTAACTATAAGCACACTGAGTTTGCGCGCAGTAAAGCATGGTTACCACAACTAGGTGAAACCATAGTGTTACAAAAAGATATAGATGTAGCCGATGTAGCCGTGGTTGATATGACAGTTCATCCAACACCGGGTTACAAACAAAAAGCACAAGCTGCCGTGCTACAAGGGCATTTTAGAACCATTGCATTTGATAAAATGCGTACCGAGGAGCAACTTGCGTATGCCGTTGGTGCATTAGCTCGCCCCATAGAGGATTACTCAGCGATTGGTTTGTTTATTCAAACACCAGTAAAAGGGCCAAAAGAAATACAAACGCGTTTTGATCTGTTTAAAAAAGAGTATGCAGTTGAGCTCGACAACATGAGTGAAGAGACGTTTGCACAGCTTAAAAATGCCACGTTAGTATCGCTTAAAGAGCAACCTAAAAACTTAAGTGACGAAATGAGCCCACTATTAAATGATTGGTATCGTGAAAACTTTAATTTTGATTCAAAGCAACAGTTAATAAATGAAGTTGAGAAGGTAACCCTTAGCGATATTAAAGACTATTACCAACAAACAATGCTTAACCCTAATGCGGCACGTTTAAATGTGCAATTACGCGGGACTAAGTTTATAGAAAGTGACTTCGCCGATTTACCAAATCAAACAAAAATCACCACGCTAGATGCCTATTACAATGGTATTAAACTACAAAAATAAGCTTTATTTATACAGCTAAAAATAAACCCCAATGTATTGCTACATTGGGGTTTTTTTATTTAAGCCATTAGTAAAAAGCCTATCACCGCAAGTGCTGCAGCAATAAGCGTATAAGGCAATTGTGTAACAGCGTGGCTCATTAAGTTACAGCCAGCGCCTTGGGCTGCTAATACCGTTGAGTCTGAATAAAAACATGCTTGGCTGCCAAATGATGATGCTGATAATAACGCGCCAATGACTAATGGAATATTAGCATCTACCGCCGTTGCCAGCGGCATAACAATAGGAATAGACACAGCAAATATTCCCCAGCTTGAGCCCGTTGCAAATGCTAAAACAGACATTGCAATAAATACCACTGCAGGCAAGTAACCCGCGGTCATGTATGGGCTTAAACTATTAATAACATATTGCGGCAAGCCAATTAAATCGCACACATCTTTAAATATAAACGCGGCTATAACCGTGCCTATAGCCGGTATCATACTTTTAAATCCATCGAGCATACGTTCAATCATTTCACTAAACGACATTAATTTTTGTAACGCATAAAATGGCAAAATTATAGCCATAGTGGCCAGTAAACCTTTATAAACGTCTATCTCAAAGTAAACGGTAAAGCCGACTAATAAAATAATAGGCAATAAAAAGTTATGTAATTTACCTTTAGGATCAGCATCTTCAAAGTTTTCTTCTACTGCTTTTACCGCGTACTCGTCTGCTGTTTGTACTTCACTGTATTGCGCCGGATCGACTTGTGCTTGCTCAATTTGTGCCATCTGTTCTGCTTTTTTCATTGGGCCAAAAGCAGGGATCACACCAAGTACCACTAACAGCACAACGAGTACCGCAAACCATGCGTAAAACATATACGGAATAGCCTGAATGTAAACAGCAATGCCTTTGCCTTCTTCAGCAATACCGTTATCTACGAGTAAACCACCAAAAAATACTGCCCACGTAGATAGGGGCACAAGTACGCAAATTGGTGCCGCAGTTGAGTCGACAACGTAGGCTAGCATTTCACGGCTTACTTTAAATTTATCGGTAATGCGTTTCATGGTTTCACCCACAGTAAGCGCATTTAAATAGTCATCAATAAAAATAACTAATCCAAGGCAAAAGGTCATAAATAATGAAGAGCGTTTGCCCTTAGTGTATTTAAGTGCCAACTTACCAAATGCAGAAGCACCACCGGTACGGACTAATAAGGCGATTAACGCACCAAAACCACCACACACCAATATTAGCCAGCCAATGGTTTCGTCACTCATTACTTTGTGTGGTGCTGGCAAAATTAGCCAATACCTGCGAGGGATCAGCCATTATGAGCCCAACAAGGGCACCAATTAATAAAGATAAAATAGGGCGGCGTAGTACTACAGCCAAAATAACTACCACTAAAGGCGGTAGTAAGCTTAACGCAGAAGGTTCAAGCATTTAAGTATTCACAAAATTAAAAGCATATTTAAAAATTTAAACTGCTTAACAAAAACAAAGAAGATGATAAGTTAGTATTATTATCACTTTCCAAGTCACTGCTTTTGCACGCGATATCACTAGGGAACTGTTATTTTAAATTAATAATCAGCAGTAATATGCGTTGGCTTGGCGCCAGACGGTGCAAGGAGTGCAACCGCTTTTGTTATGCCTATAAAAACATCGGCGCAAAAGTAATCTGCTTTACATCTTCAGTCAACAAATAAATGCTTTAATTGACTCATTTTTATTATTTGGCTGAATATAACGCTACAAACCAGAAGGATAACAATACATGCGAAGGCAATTTAATACCGAGCGATTAATTATTCGCCATGCAGTTGAAGCAGATGCTGGCGATTTATTAAAGTTAGTAAATCAAAAAAGTTTTATAAAATACATTGGGGATAAAAAAATTTATACCCTTGAGGATGCTATAACCTATATTAAGCAAGCTTTTAGTGAGGCGCACCAATCGCAAGGGTTTGGCCCTTATGTGATCACTTTAAAAAATCAGCAGTTAGTGGGGGTTGTTGGTTTTTATAGCCGTGCAATGTTGCAGCACCCCGATATAGGATTTGCGTTATTAACAGCGTTTGAAAAACAAGGGTATATTTACGAAGCTGCAAAAGCGTTAGTTGAAAATAAAAGTATATATGGCATTAATAAATTATGCGCCATTGCCTCAATAGATAATAGCGCATCACAAAATGTGTTAATTAAGCTTGGCTTTAAGCCACAAGGGCAAGTAATAATAGATAAAGAAAGCCGCAGCGTTGTTTCTTTATTTTTATATCATTAAATAATTTTAGTAATGATTATTTAAACCGCGTTTGTTCAATTTGCTTGGCTACTGCTAGGTTGATTTCTTGCCAGGTTTTTTCAAGCGTTGCGACTAGCGCATCATAGCCGTCACCGTCGAGTTGCGTTACATTAGCAAAATTGTGCAAACTTAATAAGCGTCGGCCTGTTTCGGGATGGGTATAATATAAACGCCATAGCCCAGATATATCTGCGTTGCCTTGTAGGTCGCCATTAAAATGATGAATTTCATATTCTAATTCATAAAAAGTTTGTTGATCTAGCTCGGTGATCACCGGTAAACCTTTTATTACCATCCAGTTAGGTAGGGCATTAAAGAGTGTTTGTTGGGCACTTACGGTGAGCATCGAATCAGGTGACTCACCCCATAAGTGATAGTTTGCAGCATGAATTTGATTGTGATCTATTTTCATAGCAATGCCGCGATTATTTAAGGCGCCCCTCAGTACAACTGTTTGTACTCTTAATTGCGCATCAGTTGCACTTACATCTCTTGAGGAGGCAACAATAGGTTGTTCAAACTGATAATACGCGATGGCAGTTTGAATTGATGAACTGCAACCACTAAGCAGTAAAACGAGTAAAATAACAAAAAAAGATGATTTAACCATTATTGCTTCCTTGGTTTTGGGTCTGCGGGTAATGCTTTATCAAATATAAACATATTAGGCTGCTCATTTAGGCCTTTAGTTAGCGGCTGTAGCTGCTCACTTAAACGTTTAAACTCTTGCAAGGTTTGCTGTAGCTGATTATTAAACTGCGAACCTGCTTGGTAGCTGGCCATGGTTTTATCAAATTGGCGCATAGTGACTTCAAATTGTTCCATACTCTTGGTCATTTTTTTGAAGTTTTGATTAAAGTCACCCGGTAAATTTTGTGTGTCTTTTTGGTTTAGCAAAGCGCGCATGTCGTTGGCCAACCCTTGGTAGTCGCTAAAAGTGGCTTGCATTTGTGCTAAGCTATCTTCGATTTTTAGCTCGTTTACCTTATTAAGTACATCAGAAACCTGATCGGCTAATACAGTAATACCGCTAGATATACTTGGAAAAACATCATATTGAGCCAGTTTTTCTAGTTTTGCATCAGGCGCATCGGTATAAATGTCAAAGTCGACATACACAGCACCGGTAAGTAAATTACCCGGTTTAAGCGAAGCGCGCATACCATTGTTTACCCAGCCATTTAAACTCGTTTGCCAATACTCTTTAGCTAAATCGTTATCGTGGTATAGGCGCCCATATTCTATTTTAATAAGCACAGGTACAGCCGTATTTTGGTTTTTAAAGTGAGCTGGTTTGCCGTTAATAATCACATTGGCAGGGGCTTCTACTACTGTACCAATTCGAGTTCCTCGGTATTCAACCGGAGCGCCAGCGCGCAGGCCGCGAATTGATTGCTCAAACTCAATAAGATAGTAGTCAAAGTCATAAAAGCGCTCTTCTAGTGCTTCTTTATAGCTTTGACTAAGCGAAAAGCTATGCTCATTTTGGGCAATATCGCCAGGTGCTTGTTGATCGGGTAAGCCCACCGATATACCGCCTTTTAAAAGTTTACTAAGCGATCCGGTATTAATGTTTATGCCATCAGCAGAAAGGTCAATTTCTATACCTGAGTTAACCCAAAAAATAGAATTTAAGGTGATCAGGTTTTCGTAGGGTGCTTTAATAAAAATACCGTACTTCATGGCTTGGTTTTTCCAATCAAATGTCGCGGTTTCTATTTGCCCAATTTTATAGTTTTTGAAAAATATACCGGTACTTACTTCAAGTACCTCAGCGTTGTAGCTCAATAACTTAAAGCGTCCGCCTTTAACATCTTTACCGATTAAGGCCGGCTCGTCTTGTAGTTCAAACTTTTCTTTTTTCTTTTTACTTTCTCCAGGCGAAAACTCTAAATATACACCTGATAAAAGCGTACTCATGCCACTAATGCCGGTTTCATCTATACGCGGTTTTACCACCCAAATTTTGGCATCTTCGGTGAGTAAGTTATCGTAGTTTTTATCTATTTGAGCGCGGGCAATAACACTGTCTTGCGAGTCGGATAAACGCACATGATCTATTTGGCCAATTTTAACACTGCGTACTTTAATTTCGGTTTTTCCCGCAACTATCCCCTCCGCTTGTGGCATGGTTATATAAATAGTGGGGCCTAAATTAGTTTGGTATTGATACAGCATCCAAACACCCACAAACAGGGCAATAACGGGAATAATCCAAATTGCAGAAATTTTTGATTTTTGTGTAATATTAGCGGTTTCGGTCATGCATTATTCTCTGCGTTATTATTTTTAGGTGAATCCCATAGCAAACGTGGGTCAAAGGCGTGAGCTGCCATCATTTGACATAGTACCATAACAGTAAAAAAGGCAACGCCTAAGCCGGGCGTTACCGACATTAAGTTACCCAATTGTACCAAAGCAACTAAAATGGCCACAACAAACACATCAATCATAGACCATTTCCCAATAAATTCAGTAAGTTGATAAATACGTGTATACCCTATGGTGTGATCATTTGCGGGTTTGGCAACCATAAAGCACAAAAAGCTCAATACTAAAGCCTTTGCAAGTGGGACTACAACACTGGCAATAAATATAATCATGGCAATAGGGTATGAGCCATTTTGCCACAGTGCAATAACACCAGCAATTAAGGTTGAAGGGCTTTCATCACCTAAACTGGTGGTATACATAATGGGTAAAACATTGGCTGGAATATAGCAAATAATAGAGGTAATTAACCAAGCCGTAGCTTTTTGTACACTGTTGGGGTTTCTAAGATAGGTTTTACTATGGCAACGATTACAAACACTTTGCGTGCATAGTTGATGGCACACATGGCAAGCTTTAATATCGTTATCAATGGCGCGATGAGTAAGGTTTATATTTTCAAGTTTTTCTACTGGGCCAATTTGTGCCCACAAGCGGGGGCGGTTTAAATGTGTTAACGCACTAATATATAAAATAACAAAGCCCACATAAGCCCAAAAGCTCACCCCAAAACTAATATCGGCGAGAGACATTATTTTCACCATACTAACAAGTACGCCAATGAGAAAAATCTCCGACATAATCCAAGGTTCAAGCGCTAGGGTAAATTTTAATAATCGTCGAGCAATACCTTGAGGTAGCGCTCTAAGCGCACCTAAGTGTAATGGTATTAGTATAATAAGTAAGCTCATAGGCAAGGCTATAATACTTAAATCAATAAACAGCCCTAATAAGTTACTATCATAATTAAATAAAATACGCGCGGCATCGGGCAAGGTTATAGTTTGCGTAATACCACTGCTGCTAAACGAAATAAAAGGATAAAACATGCTGCTGAGTAGCATTAGCAAGGCACTAAAGCTCAGGGCTACAACTCGGCTGTCGTGATCTGTATCTGAGTCGGAAACCTTATGCCCGCAATGGGGGCACGTTGCGACATTTTTAGCCTCAACCTGGGGGACCTCAATAATATAGTCGCAACAAGGACACGCTATTTGCAAAGTGTTCGCTTAGAATTAAACAAAGAGTTAAATTTTGCTATAATTATCGCCTAAATACAAATGTTATAACTGTTGTTGAGCGTAATTAATTATTAGTTAAGAGTGCATTGCAGTGGCACTCGCTACATTATATATAGCTAATACCACTGCTTATACATCAATCAAATAATGCCACTGTTTGGCGAGTAAGGGCAATCAGCTCACCCGATTGCGACCAAATACAGCCGTCTTCTAAGCCGTAACCACCTTTTGCATGATGGGTAATTGCTTCAAAGCCCAACCATTGACCAGGAGTTAAGTTAGGCGCTTGCACAAACTCTAAATACCACGACATACTACTAGCAGGCGCTGGTTGTTTAAACATTTGTAATAAGGTAGGAGGCCATGCATCGGTTAGCGCTATAACATGTGCTTCTGTAATGGCCGCTGGAGTTTCTTTAAAGCGCATCCACCCACCTAAATGGGAGGTTTCTGCACTGCTAAAAGGCATAGCACCTTGTTGTGGACATAAATCAACATGTTGAAAAAACTCCGGCATTTGCCCTTGTATAAATGGCAATGTATGGCGCTCATTAACTTCCTGTAAGCCTAACGACTTTGCAACGGGTACATTAATAGCTGAGTTGCGGTTACTAGCAAAGCAGGCTTGTACAATGACACACACTTGTTCATTTTGAATTGCTTTGGCCAGTACTTGAGTACTACTTTTGCCTTCACGCAGTATTTCTACAGATAAAGAAAATGGCGTATCGGCAAGCAGCGGGCCAACAAAGTTAGTACTTAAAGATAATAACCGGCGCTCACTATTTACTTGAGCTCTCATTGCTTGATATAAAAGTGCTGCAGATAACCCACCAAAAGCGGTGCGCCCTTGGCACCAATTAGCTTCAAACTGCATGGTGTTTGCCACATTATTAGTGTCGTCTTGATTATTAATATTAGCGGCTTGTTGCAGTAAATGATCGAAATTCATTAGTTAGCGTGTCCTTAAAAGTACGAATTACTAAATATATAACACAGCCAAACTTGTCAGACCAGCAATTAAAGTTCAATACAAACGGCGTAAAAACCAGCGTTGCTAGCAAATATTGCACTTTATTTAGCTTATTTTGTAAAAAAATCCAAAAAAATGATATTTTTTTCATTTTTACAGTTGAATTAAGTTTGCAGCATCCCTATTAACTAGTCATCGAACGTATTAACGAATATTGAAGTTGGAGAAATTTCATGGGTAGAATTATTGGAATAGACTTAGGTACTACAAACTCTTGTGTTGCAGTACTTGATGGTGGCAAAGCACGTGTTATTGAAAACGCGGAAGGCGATCGCACAACCCCGTCTGTTATTGCTTATACGCAAGACGGTGAAACTTTAGTTGGTCAGCCAGCTAAACGTCAAGCGGTTACTAACCCAACAAACACAGTATTTGCTATTAAGCGTTTAATTGGTCGTCGTTTTGAAGACGAAGAAGTACAACGCGATATCGGCATCATGCCATTTAAAATTGTTAAAGCCGATAACGGTGATGCATGGGTTGAAGCGGGCGGCGAAAAACGCGCTGCACCACAAATCTCTGCTGAAATCCTGAAAAAAATGAAGAAAACGGCTGAAGACTTCTTAGGTGAAGCAGTAACTGAAGCGGTTATCACAGTACCGGCATACTTTAACGATTCACAGCGTCAAGCTACAAAAGATGCGGGTCGTATTGCTGGCCTTGAAGTTAAACGTATCATCAACGAGCCAACTGCTGCAGCACTTGCTTACGGCATGGACAAAAACCGTGGTGAAAACATTGTTGCAGTATACGACTTAGGTGGCGGTACTTTCGATTTATCAATTATTGAAATTGATGAAGTTGAAGGCGAGCACACGTTTGAAGTACTTGCTACAAATGGTGACACGCACTTAGGTGGTGAAGATTTCGATAACCGCGTAATCAACTACCTAGTAGCTGAATTTAAGAAAGACCAAGGTCTAGACTTAAAAACTGACCCACTTGCAATGCAACGTGTTAAAGAAGCTGCTGAAAAAGCGAAGATTGAACTATCTTCTGCACAATCTACAGAAGTAAACCTTCCGTATGTAACTGCAGATGCAACAGGTCCTAAGCACATGAACGTGAAACTAACACGTGCTAAGCTTGAGTCACTTGTTGAAGACTTAGTAACTAAGTCAATTGAACCATTAAAACGTGCACTTGCTGATGCTGATTTATCAGTAAGCGACATCAACGACATTATTCTTGTTGGTGGCCAAACACGTATGCCTTTAGTACAAAAAACAGTTGCTGAGTTCTTTGGTAAAGAGCCACGTAAAGATGTTAACCCTGATGAAGCTGTTGCAGTAGGCGCGGCAATTCAAGGTGGTGTACTAGCTGGTGACGTTAAAGACGTACTATTACTAGACGTTTCTCCATTATCTCTAGGTATTGAGACAATGGGCTCGGTAATGACAGCACTAATTGAGAAGAACACCACGATTCCTACTAAGAAATCGCAAACTTTCTCAACAGCTGAAGATAATCAGTCTGCAGTAACAATTCATGTACTGCAAGGTGAGCGTAAGCGTTCAAGCGACAACAAATCTCTAGGTCAATTTAACCTAGAAGGTATTCGTCCAGCACAACGTGGTACACCACAAATCGAAGTAACATTCGACGTGGATGCCGATGGTATCTTACATGTATCTGCTAAAGATAAAGATACAGGTAAAGAGCAAAAAATTACGATTCAAGCATCTTCTGGCTTAAGTGATGAAGAAGTTGAACAAATGATTCGTGATGCTGAAGCGCATGCTGAAGATGACAAAAAATTCGAAGAGCTAGTAGCGACTCGTAACCAAGCAGATGCAATGGTTCACGGTACACGCAAGCAAATTGAAGAAGCTGGCGATGCACTTCCAAGTGAAGACAAAGAAGCGATTGAAGCGGCTGTAGTTGACCTTGAAGCTGCTATTAAGAGTGACAAGAAAGACGAAATTGAAGCTAAAACTCAAGCGCTTGCTGAAAAGTCTCAAAAGCTTATGGAAATTGCACAAGCTAAAGCTCAACAAGGTTCAGCTGACGCAGGCGAGCAACAACAATCTGCTAAGCAAGATGACGACGTAGTTGATGCAGAGTTTGAAGAAGTTAAAGACGACAAGTAATTGTTGCTTACGCTTCTAGCTAACACAAAGCACTGTAACTTAGTTAAGTGTTTACGTTAGAATGAACGATTGAGGCGCGCAGGCAATAGCTTGACGCGCCTTTTGCATGAGAATTAGGTGGTAAATCGATACGATTTATCGGTTTATCAAGCAGCCTAGCTGCAAATAGAAAAGAGTAGTGTGGTAGATATGTCAAAACGCGATTATTACGAAGTCCTCGGCGTAAGCAAAGATGCGAGTGAGCGAGACATTAAAAAAGCGTATAAACGCTTAGCGATGAAATATCATCCAGATCGTACTTCAGGCGACAAAGAGCTTGAAACAAAGTTTAAAGAAGTAAAAGAAGCTTACGAGATATTAACTGACACGCAAAAACGTCAAACTTACGACCAATACGGCCATGCAGCTTTTGAGCAAGGTGGCGGCGGTGGTGGTCATGGTGGTTTTGGCGGCGGTCATGGCGACTTTGGCGATGTTTTTGGTGATGTTTTTGGCGATATTTTTGGTGGCGGCGGTGGCCGACGTCAATCTCGTCAGCAACGTGGATCTGATTTGCGTTACAACATGGACTTAAGCTTAGAAGAAGCGGTTCGTGGTAAAGAAGTCGAAATTAAAATACCAACTTGGGTAGGTTGTGATCCATGTGATGGCAGCGGTGCAAAAGCCGGATCCAAGCCTAAAACATGTACTACGTGTCATGGTGCTGGGCAAGTACAAATGCGCCAAGGCTTTTTTGCTGTTCAGCAAACGTGTCCTACGTGTCAGGGGCAAGGTCAGATTATATCTAACCCTTGTGACAGCTGTCATGGACAAGGCCGCGTAGAAAAAACGAAAACCTTATCGGTTAAAATTCCTGCGGGTGTTGATACCGGCGATCGTATTCGCTTAACGGGCGAAGGCGAAGCGGGAATGCATGGTGCGCCTTCTGGCGACTTGTACGTGCAAGTATCTGTTCGTGAACACCGTATTTTTGTACGTGACGCAAATAACTTACATTGTGAAGTTCCTATTAGCTTTACTACAGCGGGTCTTGGTGGCGAAATTGAAGTGCCAACACTTGATGGACGCGCTAAGCTTAAAATTCCTTCTGAAACACAAACGGGCAAAATGTTCCGTATGCGTGGCAAAGGCGTTAAATCTGTTCGCAGTGGTGCAATTGGCGACTTAATTTGTAAAGTAGTTATTGAAACACCAATAAACCTGAACGAACGTCAGCGTGAATTATTAGAAGAATTAGAAGAAAGCATGGGCAAAGATAGCTCAAAAAACCGTCCTAAAGAGCAAGGCTTTTTTGACGGTGTTAAAAAGTTTTTTGATGATTTAACTAAATAATTTAATGTGTTTTATAATATTAAACGGCGCTTTTTAGAGCGTCGTTTTTTTTGCTTAAAATAATAGTGTAGCAACATATGACACCAGCAATAGAGTTACTGAAAAAACAAAAAATTGGCTTTGAATTATTAAGCTATGAGCACGATCCAAACACCACTAACTTTGGCCTTGAAGCAGCCCAAAAGCTAAACCTTAATAGGGATCAGGTTTTTAAAACCATAGTGCTGGAAAACCAAGATGGACAGCTCATAGTCGCCATTACACCTGTTTCTCAGCAAGTTAACTTAAAGCTGCTTGCCTCATTGTGTGGCGCTAAAAAGGTAGCTATGGCTGCGGCAAAAAAAGTGCAAGCAAGCACAGGTTATGTATTAGGAGGCGTGAGCCCACTGGGACAAAAAAAACGTCTTGCCACTTTTTTGCACAGCAGTGCTGCACAATTTGCATGTATTTATGTAAGTGCAGGTAAACGAGGCTTAGACATTGCAATTAACCCCCATGAGTTAGCCAAATTAACAGCAGCAGTGTTGGGGGAATTTTAATCAGCATTGATTTTATAACGCTTAGTTAATTAAATTACTGCAAAAATGGAGGACAAATGGCAAAGCCAAATAAAAAAGGGCCAACTAAAACGGTCGATATATTTTGCTCAAGCTGCAGGGCACCTTTATTTAAGTACCGTAAAGGGGGAAAAGGTGCGTTAGTTAAATGTTTTATTGAGCGCATTAGCCAAGACTATACTAAGCAGCCTTGTATTTGCCCAAGATGCGAACGTCCATTTGCGCGGCCTGCAATTATTAAAGGCACGGCTGCATATAAAATGATTGGTGGAAAAGTTACTTTTAAATAAGGCATCTGTTTATTTCAATATTCCGATTAGGGCGGACATAAGCCCTTGATTGAATTTGCTACATTGATAAACTTAACCGGTTTTGCTGTTTCAATGATTGAAAAATACCCTCCCCACGGATCGGGCCAGTCAATTGGGTTTTTAAAATGGAAAAGGATAGACGTGTGATTGCACTTTTATTTGATATTGTAGGTATGACGGGTACTGCTTTAGTAGTGGGTTCATTTTTTTTGTTACAACTAAATAAAGTATCACCAGCGAGTTTGCTTTATAACATGATGAACTTAACCGGCGCTATATTGCTGCTTATTAGTCTTTGTTATAACTTTAATTTAGCCAGTTTTGTAATTGAAATATTTTGGATTGCAGCCTCTTTAATTGGTTTATATAAATATGTTAAAAATAAACCAAAGCTAGCCAAAGCTTAATTATACTTTTATACCGTGAAATTGCCTTATTTCACGGTTTTTATGTTTTTAATACAATTGTTAACAAAAAGTTTATATCTCTCTTTGCATTATGCAGATAAACTATACCCCATTATTAATAGCTAACATTACCCGTTTTATAGGCGTTTATGTTCTTCATTCCTAAAAAAATTATTTTCGCATTTTTATTGCTACTCTTGTTGTTAACAGTCACTTTTTGGTTTGGTCGAATACATGACTTAGAGCAAGCAAAAAAACAAGCCGACCAACAAGTAAGCCAATTAAATAACTACATTGATAATGAGCTTGCTCGATTTGCTGCGATCCCGCAATTACTCACCAATAACAACTTACTCATTCGCTTTACTAATAATGAAGAAGAGCATTATAGCGCTATTAACAACTACTTAGCGGATATACAAAAAGCCAGTGGCGCATCTGATATTTATATACTTAATACTCAGGGCGAGGTCGTTGCGAGCAGCAATTGGCAGGCCGATTATACATTTTTAGGGAGTAACTTTTCATTTCGACCGTATTTTAAACAAGCATTTGCGGGTGAAAAGGTAGCTTATTTTGCGCTTGGTCAGCGTTCAAAAGAGCGTGGATTATATTTTTCGCAGGCTATTTATCATGAAGGTAAAGCAATTGGGGTTGTGGCGCTAAAAGTAAATGTTGCTAAGTTTGAAGACGACAGATCGCTGCTTAATACGGCAGCAGGTAGTCATTTTTATTTACAATTAGCAGATAATGTTATTGCTATGTCGGATGAGCCTAATTGGCGTTTAAACAGTTTTCAAGAGCTGGATATTGCAGCCAGGCGGGAAATAAATCAACGTCGTGCTTATTTAGATTACCAGCCGGGTCTTATTCCTTTACAACAATTTAATAGCCAAGATATTACACAATTTAAAATTGCTAAGCGTTTATATGTAGTGGCCTCTAAGCCATTAAAACATTTTAATGCTCAAATGAGCGTATTAGTAGATGTTTCTAACATAGCGGCCATGCAGTTACCTCGGTTATTATGGTTGATGATTTTTTATTGTGTGTTTATTTTTATTGTTTATAGTTTACTTGCACGCTTTGCCGGTTATAAAAAACTACTTTATTCTAGGCACAGTTTAGAGCAAAAAGTGATTGAGCGTACCCAAGCACTTGAAAAAGCTCAAACCGCTCTAGTGCAGTCTGCAAAACTTGCCACCATAGGGCAATTAAGCGCTGGCATAAACCACGAAATTAACCAGCCTTTGTGTGCCATGAATGCTTATTTAGCCAGTGCAAAAATATTGCTAAATAAAGGTAAGTTAACAGCATTAAACGAAAACTTAGTCATTATTGAGGGCTTAGTAGAGCGGGTGCATAAAATTGTTGCGCAATTAAAGCACTTTAGTAAACCTTCAAAAATGCAACTAAGGCCGCACCCTTTGTCGGCATTATTAAATAACGCTTTAATGATCACTCATTCACAACTAAAACAAGATGATATTAGCGTTATTCCTCCGCAGTTTGAGCAAAATATTACCGTTTTGGTCGACTCGCTTAAGTTTGAACAAGTATTAGTTAACGTTATTACTAATGCGTCGCAGGCAATGAGTAACTGCGCAACGCGGCAACTAAGTTTTGAAGTTGAATGTTTTGATGGACGCGTAAAACTATCGATATTAGATACAGGATCTGGCATAGAACACCATACTTTAGGCTCTATTTTTGAACCATTTTATAGTACCAAGTCGAGTACCGGTTTAGGCCTTGGTTTATCAATATCTAAGCAAATCATCGACTCGTTTGATGGTCGTTTAAGTGCGCATAATCGCCCAGAAGGGGGGGCGCAGTTTATTATTTGTCTTTGGAGTACTGCGGAGTCACAACATGATTGAGCCACTGCTTTGTAAGCAGGTAATGGTTATTGATGATGAGGCGATGATCCGCGATTCGTTAAATCAATTACTCACTTTGGAAGGCTAGCAAGTTCAATGTTTTAGTGATGGGGCAACGGCGCTTAGTCGCTTAAGCCGAGGCTATAGCGGCGTGGTCCTTAGCGACATTAATATGCCAGCAATGGACGGGCTTACGTTACTTGAGCAAATAAAAGCGTTTGATAGTGAGTTACCGGTTATATTTTTAACTGGGTATGCCGATGTGTCGGTGGCGGTAAAAGCGATGCAGTTAGGCGCTTATGATTTATTTGAAAAACCCCTTAACGAGCATTTAATAGATTGTATTGCCAGAGCGTGCGATAAACGCAGCCTGGTAATGGAAAACCGCGCTCTTAAACGCGCGGTAGAAAAAACCTCAGCGCCGGGTGTGCGTATTTTAGGTGATACGCCTAAAATGCAGCACATGATGAAGCTGCTTAATACCGTGATAGATACTCCTGCAGATATATTAATTGAAGGTGAAACCGGGACTGGCAAAGAGCTGGTTGCACGTTACTTACACGACCACAGTAACCGTTCAAGCTGTCAATTTGTGGCGATTAACTGTGGTGCTGTGCCAGAGCAGCTCATAGAAAGTGAACTGTTTGGTGCTGTAAGCGGTGCATACACTGGGGCCACAAAAAATAGAAAGGGTAAATTTGAATTTGCCCAAGGTGGCACTGTTTTTTTAGATGAAATAGAAAGCACCCCGTTGTCGTTACAAGTAAAGTTACTGCGTGTACTAGAGGAGCGAAAGGTAACGCCGGTTGGCGCTAATCATACCGTTAACTTAGATATTCGCATTGTTGCTGCTACTAAAGTTGATTTGCTGGCATTGGTGAATGAAGGTGGGTTTAGAGCCGATTTATATTATCGCCTTAGTTTGGTCAAAGTAAGCATTCCAGCGCTGCGCGATCGAAAAGCTGATATTCCTTTATTATTTAAGCATTTTAGCTCAATTGCGGCAACGCGGTTTTATAAACCACTTGGGGCATTAAATGTAGAGTTAGAACAACGTTTATTAGCCTATGACTGGCCAGGTAACGTGCGTGAACTAAGAAACCAAGCAGAACGAGCAGTATTGTTAGGGCCTGAATTAGCATTTGCGCAAAGTGATTCAGCTGATCAACAAGTGTTATCACAAGATTTAAGTTTGGCCGAAAAGGTCAGTTATTATGAGCAATCTTTAATAGAAGAAGCGTTAGAGCGTAACCATGGCAGTATAAAAAACACCATGGGCACGCTGCAAATTGCGCGTAAAACCTTGTACGACAAAATGAGTAAATATGGTCTAAATCGGGATATGTTTACTGATTAGGGCATGTAGTAGTGTGCGATAAAGGTGATGTTTTTAAATAAAAGCGTGCGGATATCCGCACACTTTTTTGCTTTAAAAACAGTGTTAATCATTTAACTTGCTGAAATTTATGTTTATTTAGTAGTTGGCCATCATTTTGCTTAATGGGTGTACAACAATAAGTAGATTCTAATTTTTAGGACACATGATGATAAACAACACACACGTTAAACGCTCTGCGCTTACTTTATTGTGTAGCATAACTGCCTTACCTAATATGGTATTAGCTGCTGAATATTCTGTGTATGGTAAAGCAGAAGTACAAATAGCTAAAACCGATACAGGCGTTATGCGCTACGCCGATGAAGGCACACAAATAGACGCGCCATTTTCACGCATAGGGATCAAAGGACAACACACACTTAACGAGTACGTTAGCGCAGTATTTAAATACGAAGTACAAGTAAAGGGCTTTGAACATGACGATACTAACGAGCCGTTTGCAGCGCGTAATACCTATTTAGGTTTAAAAGGTGCGTTTGGTGAAATAGTTGTTGGTAGAAACGATACCCGCTTTAAATACTCAGAAGGTAAGCTGGATAATTTTAACGAAACACAAGCCGATATAGCACAAGTTATTGCTGGGCAAGACCGCCTTGGCGATACCATCACTTACACTTCAAGCTATTGGCATAATGCTCAGTTTTCATTTACTTATGCCCCCAAAGACGATAATAAAGATAACCAAGCGGGTTTTGCCGCTACACTTATTTACGGTGATCGTAATTTAAACAATACGCCATATTATATTTCTTTAAGCCATGTTGACTCACTTAATAATATTAAAGCGAGTCGGATTGCAGGTGTTTATAAGTTTGAGCAGTTACAGCTAGGTGCTTTGTATCAACACTCAGAGTCAATAGATGGCACTAAATCAGGCAATGGCTATGTACTAAGTGCAAGCTATACCTTAGATAAATGGGTTCCTAAATTACAGTTTGCAAAAGATGACTCAGCACTGCGTCAAGAGTCAGAAGCCACTCAGTGGAGTACAGGTTTAGACTATGTATTTGATAAACAAACCACGGCTTATCTTTTATATACAGACTTAGACTTAGAAGAAAACGCCGATAGCAGCTTAGCGCTTGGTCTTAGGTACAAATTTTAAGGTTTGGATAAATGACACAACAAATTTTGCAAAATAACGCGCCTAAAAACCAATTTAAGCAATGGTTATTACTGCTACTTGGGCCAAGCATAATGCTATTGACCTGTTTACTCGATCCCCCTACGGGCATGTCCAGTGCAGCGTTTAAAACTGCTGGGTTAGCATTTTGGATGGCGTCGTGGTGGGTAAGCGAAGTAGTACCTATTCCGGCGACTGCTTTATTGCCACTTGTTATATCGCCACTGGCTGGTATAGCAGGTATGAAAAGTGTAGCCGCGCCTTATGCTCATCCATTAATATTTTTATTTTTAGGTGGGTTTTTAATTTCTATCGCAATGGAGCGCTGGGGGTTACATAAACGCATAGCACTGAGCACCATGTTGTATGCAGGCACTAAGCCTAGCTTACAAATATTAGCTATGATGCTGGTTACGGCTTTTTTATCTATGTGGATGTCAAATACAGCCACTGCAGTGATGATGCTACCAATAGCTTTGTCTATTACACATTTAGTAAAGCAGTCAGATCCTAGCAATGGAGGATTTGGAAAAGCTTTACTACTTTCTATTGCTTATGGTGCCAGTATTGGTGGTATTGCAACATTAATCGGTACTCCGCCTAATGCTTTAATGGCAGCTTACTTGTCCGATAGCTACCAAATAGAAATTGGCTTTGCACAGTGGATGCTAGTCGGTGTGCCACTGGCGGTAAGTATGCTGTTTATTAGTTGGATTTGGCTTACAAAGTTTGCTTATAAAGTAGACGCAGGTATTAAAAATAATCAAAAAATAGACACCAAAGCTGTATTTACTGAACAATTAAAAGCACTTGGTGAAATGCAACGCGCCGAAAAAGGCGTGTTATTTGTATTTGTGCTTGCTGGTGCGTGTTGGATATTTAGACCTTTGCTAGGCGAGTTTAGTGGTTTGAGTATTTCAGACACCACTATTGCGATTGCCGCGGCGCTATTATTATTTGTATTACCTGCAAATAAAGGCACTAACGAGCGTATTTTAGATTGGGAAAGTGCTGCTAGAGTGCCATGGGGCGTATTATTATTGTTTGGTGGTGGCTTAACACTTGCCTCGCAAATAAAGTCATCGGGCTTGGCGCAATATATTGCACAAATGATTCAAGGCGCGAGTGCTATTCCTCTCGTTATGAGTATTTTAGTGGTCGTTGCATTAATTACATTTTTAACCGAAATCACCAGTAACACCGCCACCGCGGCTGGTTTTTTACCCTTACTTGGCCCCGTTGCAGAATCGATTGCAGGCTCACCACTTGTGTGGGTTATTCCGGCGGCGATTGCCTGTAGTTGTGCATTTATGATGCCAGTAGCCACCCCGCCAAACGCAATTGTGTTTGGCTCAGGGCAAATACAAATGCGCGACATGATACGCGCAGGCTTTGTGCTTAATATTGTGGCAATTGTTTTAATTACTTTAGTAACAATGACAATTGCAGCGCAAGTATTTGGCTTTTAAATTACGCAGCTATTGGCTGCTAAACAACAGCCAATAGCTGCAACAGTTACCACTTAGTTCCAACCAAAACCAGAGTAGTTTTGTATATAGTTCAATACTATGCAAAATTACTCTTTATTGCTCGTATTACAGAACAAGGTTATAGTCTCAAATAACTTTAAAATTTGAGTAATCTATTTTGACTATCGACGCACCGCAAACACCTTCGTTAACTACACAATTTGATGAGTTACAACAGTACTTTATAAAAACTCCTTACTTGTCGATTAATAAACGCATCACAGTGTTAAAGCAATTGCGCAGTCGTGTTGTAGAGTTTGAGCAAGAGCTGATAGACGCAGTATCAAAAGACTTTGGTTATCGCACCGCATTTGACACCTTGCTAGGCGATATATTACCCACCATGCAAGCCTTAGCGCACACCATAAAAAAACTACCAAAGTGGTCTAAACCAAGCAAGCGATCAGTAGGTTTAAGCTTATGGCCTTCAAAGGTGAGCGTAACATACCAGCCTAAAGGCGTGGTTGGCATTATAGCGCCTTGGAATTACCCAATACAGCTTGCCATTGTGCCTGTTATTACCGCATTGGCAGCGGGTAATCGTACAATGTTGAAGCTCAGTGAGTTTACCCCCCACACCAATCAAGTGCTTGAAAAGCTATTTAGTGGTGAACTAGAGCAGCATTGTAAAATAATACAAGGGGGGAGTGACGTTGCTAGTGAGTTTTCATCGCTGCCATTTGCACACCTGTTTTTTACAGGCTCAATTGCGGTAGGTAAGTTAGTAATGGGCGCTGCAAGTGCTAATTTAACGCCAGTTAGCTTAGAGCTTGGCGGTAAATCGCCTGTTATTATTACTGAAAAAGCAGATATTAAAAAAGCAGCGCAAGCAATACTCTTTGGTAAAATGGCCAATGCTGGTCAAATTTGTGTTGCCCCCGATTATGTATTTGTACCCAAAGAGCTTGAGCATCAGTTGGTGCAACACTTGTGTGAATTATATAAGAAACACTACAAACAAGGGGTAGAAGGTAAAAATTTAACCTCTATTGTAAGCGATGCTCACTATGCACGCTTATCTGGCTATTTAGAACAAGCACAGCAGCTAGGCGCAACCATAATTAAACCTCTTGAAGATAACCAGCAAGACCCAGATAAACATCGAATGGGGCTACATATTGTCACCCAAGTAACCGATGAAATGCAATTAATGAAAGATGAGCTATTTGGCCCAATATTACCTGTAATGAGTTACACCAACTTAGAGCACGCAATAAGTTATATAAAGCAGCATCATCACCCATTAGCCTTGTATATTTTAGGGCAAAATAAACAAATTCAAGAATATATTATAAAGCAAACACTAAGTGGTACTGTTGCGGTTAACGACACCTTAGTGCAAGTAACTGCCGATGATGCGCCGTTTGGTGGAGTGGGGCATTCTGGAATGGGGCATTATCATGCTAATGAAGGGTTTTTAACCTTTAGCCATGCTAAAAACACGCTGGTTTCTGGATCATTCAATCCACGTATCGGCATGCTACTTAAACAAAGCAAAGTACTAATTAAGTTATTAAAGTGGCTTTATATTAAAAAGTAGTGAATATAACAAAAAGGCTAAACTCATCTTACTGCATTAGTTAGTATTAGCGAGCTTAGCCTTGTTATTTAAACGCTGTTTTAGAGCAATTAATTAAAACAGCGTTTAAAGCAGTTTATTAAAACAACCGCCCTTCACCAGCGTAAGTGCCGGCTAAAATTCTGGTATAAATAGCGTCGGCTTTTTCTTTTGCTTCTTCAACTTCTTTAGGCAGCATTTTTTGCTCGTCGAGCTTGCGACTATGGCTTGCTTGCATATTGCCGTTATACTCGGCAATGGTGTTCCAAATATATGACTTTTCTAAATTCTTAGGCATGCCTAAGCCTTTAAAGTACATTAAAGCTAAATTAAATTGCGCCAAAGTATAATTATTGGCTGCAGCTTTTTCATACCACGTTTTAGCAAGTTCATAATCTACGCTTACGCCATCACCATTGGCATACATAACGCCTAGGTTAAATTGTGCTGCGGGTAAGTTTTTGTTTGCCGCTTGTTCAAATAACTTTATTGCCATTTGTTTGTCGAGTTTTACCCCGTTGCCTTCATCGTATAAAACAGCGAGAGCAAACATAGAATCGGGGTGATTTTTTGCTACCCCTTGTTGATAAAGTTGAGCAGCTTTACGGTAGTCACGCGTTACACCATACCCACCTTCATATAATTTACCCAGCTCATAAATACCAGGGGCAAAGCCTTTATCTGCTAGGTAATTAAACTCTTTTAGTGCTTGTGCAAATTCGCCTTCATTAGCGGCTTTGATCCCTTCCTCTAACCCAGCATGAGCGAAAGGGCTACTAAGTAAAATGCCAGCTAGGAGTAAGGTTTTAAAATTAAACTGTGACATAAGAATGTCTCCAATAAGTGATAGTTGCAATGTGTACTATTTAAACATTATTCTATTTAAAATTTTGCGCTAAATAAGGTAATGCAACGTTTAAAAATTAAGTGCAAAGTTTATTGCTTGTTATGCATTACGCTGGCTTTAGTATTAAGCACCGCATTAGCAAATGCAAAGTACGCTTATTATAGCTTAAAGCCGAGCAGAGTTGTTTTAGCAGTGTAAGATACAGATATTACAAAAAATTTAAAGCAGTAAAAAAAGCCCTTTCGGGCTTTTGGGTCATATCAACCGTCACTAATATGAAAAATGAAGATGTAAGCTAAACTTTGTTTATTAAAACCTGAGCTACATAAGTATTACGTGCTTAAATAAAATAACAGCATCCGTGCTGAAAGTTCATCCTTGGGCACTGAGGTCGGTACACTTAACTTATGCGAGTGATTATCAGTTAGATTTAAAGTAAAGTAAAGTCAAATGCAAATAAAAACTATTATCAAGTTTGTGTGTGCGCAGGAGAGTTATGTTAATTAAAATAAATACAAAAAAAATAATACATGCAATGGTAGTCATCAGCTTTGTACTTTTGGCTAGCTGCTCTACTTCTTTTGCTTATAACAATTTACCTTGGCTATCATCATTTTGGGTAGATGACTACATAGACCTAAACAGTAGCCAAGCAAAACAACTTAAAATTATAATTAAACAAACCCGTAATTGGCATCGTCAGGTCGAGCTGCCTAAGTACAAGCAAGATCTTATCAAGTTACAAAAAACATTTAATAGTGAGTTTAATATCAGCGATTTAACACAGCAGGTTACTGTAGCTAAATTGCATTGGAGCAATTTATTAATACAGGTTAAAGCGCCTTTAATAGAATTGGCTAAAACACTCAGTACCAAGCAACAACAAGAGCTTGTAACTAACATACAAGCTAACTTAGCTGACGAGTTAAAACAGTATCAAGAGCATACGACGCAACAACTTAGCGAAGAGCGCCTAAAAGAGCAGCTTAGTTATTATAAAGATTGGTTAGGGAAATTAACTAAGCAGCAAACACAGCTCATAACAGTAGCTAACGAGCAGTATATTAATACCTTTGTGCTTTGGCAGCGTTATAAGCAAAATAGGTTAAACGCACTGCAACAGGCTTTTAGTTATGAATTACGTAATGTTGAACAGTTTGAGCAGCAAATGAGCATTATAATTACCGATCGTGAATATTTTATTAGTGAAGAATTAGCGGCCAAAAACCAAGCTAATTTAATGGCTCATGTAAATTTGCTTGTTAGTTTAAATAGTACTTTATCGGATAAACAACGCCGCCACGTAAATAAGCACTTTGCTGAGTTGATAGAGACGGTGGACGATCTTATTGCTGATTAGGTTTTTTACGCAGTACAGTAACGAATTTTTATATAATTATTTACCAGCAGGGCTGCTATTGTAGGTAAACTATTTTGTTATATTTATGTTTCACGTTAAACTAATTTTTTATTTTTTATCAAGTTTCATAAATGGATATAGCAGCACTTAATAGTACAGAGTTTTTAAGGAAAAATGTTCTCAAATGGGTCAGCTTATGCTTTGGTTGCTTGGCGTTGGTATTTGCAGGTTTTAATCTTACTGTGAATAATTTAAGTGTGCTTGGTTATTTTGAAGTTGTTTTTGCGCTGTATTGTTTTTGCATTTATTTTCGTTTGGGTAAACACCCGGTGCAAGTTTGGCAGTCTGTTGTTATGTGTGCCTTTATTTCTTTTATTGTGGTTTTTGGAGCTTATATAGCCGCACCTAGTAATGGGGTGTTTGTTTGGGCGTTTGTGCTGCCTACTTTGTATTATTTATTACTAGGAAAAAACTATGGATTTATTTTTTCCATTGTTTTGCTCAGCTTGCAAAGTATTGTATTAATTAATAAATCCTCGTTAGCTCCTTTTACTTCTCTTAATTTATGTTTAAATATATTATTTGCTTATATTGTTATTTGGGCTATTTCACATACATTTGAAAGTAGCCGCTCGCAGTTTTCAAAAAGACTTAAAAAACTTGCCATGCTTGATCCTCTGACCGGAGCGGGTAATCGTTTGGCAATGAATCATTATTTTTCGGTTGAGTTACGTGAGCGTGCCCAGCTTTACTTGTTTTTAGTTGATTTAGATTATTTTAAGCAAATAAATGATAAATACGGCCACGATGTGGGCGATAAAGTATTGATAGAAGTAGCCACGCTATTAAAAGTTACTTTTGCTAAAGGTTATGTTTTTAGGGTCGGGGGCGAGGAGTTTGCACTTATAAGCTCGTTTAATAGTGAGCATGCAGCGCTTGCTGTTGCCGAAAAAGTAAGAGCTGCACTGGAAAATAAATACATAAACGTTGATAACTATAAAATAAACCTAACAGCAAGTATTGGCGTTGCAAATTATAAACCCCAACAATCACTCAATGAATTGCTTAAAGCAGCCGATAAACAGCTTTATAAAGCCAAAGATTTAGGGCGCAATAGCGTTTATTATCCAGCGGTTAAAAGTGACAAGACAGCGCTTATATAGCGATTAATACATGTGATCAAAATTTGGGATACTGTTTTCCCAAATCGGTTTATCTTTGCCTAAATACTCGCGCACAGCATCAAAAAATAGTCGCGTTCTGACCGGTAAGTCGCGATGCGGATATAACGCATACATAGCACTGTGGTCCATTATTTTTATATTGGTAAGTAATGGCACTAACTCGCCATCAATAACTTCGTTATCGAGTAAAAATGCAGGCGCCAAAAAGTAACTGGTGCCAGAGAGTGTTTTCATTAGCAATACTTCAGCGTCGTTAGCCCGAAATACACTCCTAATTTTTTGCTCGCAAGCCTCACCTTTATCGTTATAGTAATTTATTGCATCCACTCTAAATGCATTGCTTTTATAGCTTGCCGCCGGTAATTGAGCCAGATCGCTCATAGTTTTAGGCATACCATAGGTTTTTACAAATTCAGGTGTTGCTAATATTAATAAACGATTACGGGCAATTTTACGCGCAATGAGCGATGAATCTTTTGGCTCGCCAATTCTAAATGCTAAATCAAACCCTTCAGATACTATATCGACCAAGCGGTCATCTAAACGTAATTCTACTTCTACTTGTGGAAAGCGTTTTTGAAAATCATTAATCACAGGTTGTAAATAACGGCGACCAATAATGGTTGACGCTGTTATTTTTAATAATCCACGCGGCTCTTGGTGATAGTTTTCGGCCATGCGCAGGGTTTCACCTAGCAGCTCTCTAAGGTCGGCTGCTTTTTTTATCATTTCGGCGCCCGCTGCAGTAAGCGAAAAAGAACGTGTTGTTCTGTTTAGCAACCTCACGCCAAGCTCATCTTCTAAACGGCTAATTTGTTTTGATATAACGGAGCGGTCAATATTACGTATTTCAGCTGCTTTGGCAAAAGAGCCTTGTTCAACCACTTCAAGTAACATTAAAAGTCGACTAGTTGTATCCATAATATTACCTAAAATAGTTTATTGATGCCATTTTGGCATTAATGAATTTAGAAATCTATTATTTTTGTCAGCACGATTGTTCCGTACCATGCAACGCTAATTATAAAGGAGCGTCGTAATGAACAAACATTTAATTGCTGTAGCACTGGCTACAGCATCCTTAACACTTACAAGTTGTGCCGATGAAAGCACGGCTCAGTCGGCTCCAACAGCGCAACATCAGCCAATAGATGTTGCCAAGGTTATTGTTAAACCGGTACAAAGCTGGCACACCTACACAACTCGCTTAGAATCGCCTCAAGAAGTTGCTTTAATGCCACGAGTATCGGGTGTTATCGACAGCATCGAGTTTAACGAAGGCGACTTGGTAAATAAGGGCGACGTGTTATTTCAATTAGATAACCGTTCATTTACAGCCAAGGTTGCCAGCCTTGAGGCGCAAGTTAACAGTGCAAAAGCAGCGCTTGAACAAGCAAGCAGTGAAGCAACCCGTGCGGTACGCTTAACGCAGCGTAAAGCTATTTCAACTGAGCAAGCACAAGCACGTACTTCAACACTGCGCCAACGCGAAGCGCAACTAGCGGCGCTACAAGCACAGTTAACATCGGCGCAGCTTGATTTAGAATTTACCTCAGTTGTATCGCCTATAGATGGCATTATTTCGCGCGCTAATATTACTAAAGGTAATAATATTTTAGCGGGGCAAAGCGTATTAACGTCGATTGTTTCAAATGAAAAAATGTACGCTTATTTTGATATAGACGAGCGCACTTGGAATTCATCGTTTAATGATGTTAGTGCAGCAAGCCGCCAACCTGTGGTAATGCAAAAGGTAGGTCAAGATGATTTTGCTTATTCAGGTTACATCAACTTTATTGACAACCAAATTAACGCCGCTACGGGTACTTTACGCGTGCGAGCAGTGTTTGCAGATAATAGCGGGCAGTTACGTGCAGGTTCGTTTGCGCGTATTAAGTTAGCCGCTAATGCAATTACTGAAACAGTGATAGTGCCAGATAGAGCAATAGGTACAGATTTAAAAAATCGCTTTGTACTTACGGTCGGCGAAAACAATATTCTGCAATATAAATTAGTAACCGTTGGAGAGCGTTATGGCTCATTACGCGCGATTACTGCAGGCCTTACAGAGGGTGATGTGATTGCTGTAAATGGCCCCGCTCGCGTCGGACCTGGTATGCCAATTTCTCCTAATACCGTCACTATTGATACCAGTGGAATTGCATTTACTTTAGGTAATAGCAACAACCAGTTAGTCGCTAAACAATAAGGTTTATTGATGAAGTTTTCGCACTTTTTTATCCAGCGCCCAATATTTGCGGCGATGTTGTCGTTAATCATTTTAATAGCAGGGGGAATTTCATTATTTCAACTGCCAGTAAGTGAATACCCAGAAGTTGTTCCACCTACCGTAGTGGTAACAGCCAGTTACCCGGGGGCAAACCCAACCGTTATTGCACAAACGGTAGCAACGCCATTAGAGCAAGAAATTAATGGCACCGAAAACATGTTGTATATGTTTTCACAAGCCACTAGTGATGGTCGTATGACCTTAACGGTGACGTTTGCGCTTGGCACCGATTTAGACCGAGCACAAGTACAAGTACAAAACCGAGTAAATAGCGCATTGCCGCGTTTACCACAAGAAGTACAGCGCTTAGGCGTGGTAGCCGAAAAATCATCGCCCGACTTAACCATGGTGGTGCATTTATATTCTCCTGAAAACACCCACGATACGGCGTATCTATCAAATTATGCCGATTTAAATATTAAAGATGAAATTGCACGCTTATCGGGCGTAGGTGATATTCGCCTGTTTGGTGGCGGTAAATACTCTATGCGTGTGTGGCTTAATCCCGATGCTTTAGCATCGCGCGAGTTAACCGCATCGGATGTAGTAAGTGCACTGCGCTCACAAAACCAGCAGGTTGCTGCGGGTAGCTTAGGCGCTCAGCCAATTTCGAACGACAGCCAGTTTCAAATATTGTTAAATGTTAAAGGTCGTTTAAACAGTATTGAAGAATTTGAACAAGTTATTATTAAAGTAGGTGAGCAAGGGCAGTTAACCCGTTTATCTGATATAGCTCGTGTAGATTTAGGGCAAGACACTTATGCACTGCGCGCTGAGCTTGATAATCAACCAGCACTGGCTATGCCAATATTCCAACGCCCGGGTTCTAATGCAATTGAGCTCTCTGATCAAGTACGCGAAACCATGGCGCGTTTAGCGAAAGACTTTCCTACCGGTGTTGAATACGACATAGTGTACGACCCTACAGTATTTGTACGCGGCTCTATCGATGCGGTAATTACTACCTTGCTAGAAGCAATCGCATTGGTTGTTATTGTGGTGATTGTATTTTTACAAACATGGCGTGCATCTATAATTCCATTGATTGCGGTGCCTGTTTCACTCATTGGTACTTTTGCAGTGATGCAGTTGCTGGGAGTGTCTATCAATACCTTGTCGCTGTTTGGTTTAGTATTGGCCATAGGTATTGTGGTAGATGATGCCATAGTAGTGGTAGAAAACGTTGAGCGTAATATTGAAAAAGGTCTGTCGCCACTTGAAGCAACCCGCGTTGCCATGAGTGAAGTAACCGGCCCTATTATTGCAATTGCCTTGGTACTTAGTGCGGTATTTATTCCTACAGCATTTATTACCGGGTTGTCTGGGCAGTTTTATAAGCAATTTGCCTTAACCATTACTATTTCTACTATTATTTCAGCTTTTAACTCGCTGACTTTATCCCCAGCACTCGCTGCATTATTATTAAAACCCCATGACGCAAAGCCAGACGCTTTTACGCGGTTGTTAAATAAACTATTTGGCCGTTGGTTATTTGCACCCTTTAATCGCGTGTTTAATCGTGGGGCTAAAGGCTACGAAAAACTGGTACAAAAGCTGATCCGCATGAGCGTGGTGGTCATGGTTGCTTACGTTGCTTTAGTGGGCGGTACTATTAAGTTATTTGACTCTGTACCCGGTGGCTTTATTCCTCAGCAAGATAAACAGTATTTAGTGGCAATTGCACAGCTCCCTGATGCTGCGAGCCTAGATCGTACCGAAGCGGTTATTAAACAAATGCAACAAATAGCGCTAGAAGTGCCTGGCGTTGCCCATACAGTTGCCTTTCCGGGGTTATCGGTTAACGGTTTTACCAACAGCCCTAACAGCGGTATTGTATTTACGCCCTTAGCTCCTTTTAGTGAGCGGACTGATCCTAGCCTATCTGCCATGGCAATTGCAGCGCAACTTAATCAGCGCTTTGCAGCAATTGACGAAGCATTTGTAGCGGTATTTCCGCCGCCGCCTATTCAAGGTTTAGGCACCACAGGTGGCTTTAAATTACAAATTGAAGATAGAGCAAACAAAGGCTTTGAAGCATTATTTAATAGCCTACAGGCGGTAATAGCCAAAGCGCAACAAGACCCTGCATTAGTTGGCCTGTACTCAAGTTTTCGTATTCAAGTACCACAAATGGATATAGATATAGACCGTGAACAAGCGCTTATTCAAGGCATACCACTGGATGAAGTGTTTAATGCGCTACAGATATATTTAGGCTCAGTGTATGTAAACGACTTCAACTTATTTGGCCGTACTTACCAAGTCAATGCGCAAGCTGACGCCGATTATCGCGTTGATCCAGAACAAATATTGCATTTAAAAGTACGAAATCGTGCGGGTAATATGGTGCCATTAGGATCAGTGTTAACGGTAACTCCTACCATAGGCCCAGACAGAGTAATGCATTACAACGGCTACCCAAGTGCAGAACTTAATGGCAGCCCAGCGCCAGGTTATAGCTCAGACCAAGCGCAAGTTGCGATTGAAAAAGTACTTGCCAATACGCTACCTTCAGGTATTGAATACGAGTGGACCGAAGTAACCTATCAGCAAGTACTTGCGGGTAATACTATGGTGTATGTATTTCCGTTAGTGGTACTGCTGGTATTTATGGTGCTGGCTGCACAATACGAAAGCCTACGTTTACCACTGGCAATTATAATGATTGTACCTATGACCATATTTTCGGCGCTAATTGGGGTGTGGTTTGTGGGCTCAGACAATAACATATTTACGCAAATTGCATTAATTGTGCTGGTGGCTTTGGCCTCTAAAAACGCGATACTTATGGTGGAGTTTGCCAAAGATCAACACGAAACCGGTTTATCACATTTAGATGCCATGTTAGCGGCATGTCGAATGCGCTTACGCCCCATATTAATGACCTCAATAGCCTTTACCGCGGGCGTTGTACCATTAGTATTAGCAACGGGTGCGGGAGCCGAGATGCGCCACGCTATGGGTAATGCTGTATTTGCAGGCATGATAGGAGTAACCGTATTCGGCTTATTATTTACCCCGGTATTTTATATGTTAGTAGCCAATAAAAAGCAAAAAGCACAGCAGGTATCACATGATTAAATTAGTGCAAAAAAGCCTTAAAACGTCGCTTACCACAAGCGCTATATTAATTGCTGCTATGTTATCGGGTTGCGCCGCTAAAATTGACGCTGCCAGCGAGCAAAACGTGGTTAGTGAGTTTATAGCTAGTGCCAATATAGCCAGCGAGCTTAATAATATTGATGAGACAAACTGGTGGCAAAAGCTAGAATCAGCTCAGTTAAATCAGTTGGTTACAGACGCATTAGCCAATAACCACAACTTACAAACCAGTCAGTTAGTACTTAAAAGCGCCTTGGCGCGCTTAGGTGAGCAACAAGCGCAGTATTTACCGCAAGGCGGGGTAGAAATTGGCGCGCAGCGCAGTGGTTTAGGCGATACTAACAGTCGTCAATCGAGTGCTAATTTAGCACTTAATTGGCAGCTCGATTTATTTGGTCGTATTACGGCATTGGTTGATGCAGCGAATGCATCGGCCATGAGCCAAGCCGAGCAAGTGCGTTTATTGCAAATTGAAGTGGTTTCGTCGGTTGTTAAAGGCTTTGTGAGCTATCAAGGTAATGTACAAAAGCAGCACATTGTTACGTTGCAAATAGACGCACTAGAGCAAAGTATTGCGGTACTTCAAGCCCAGGTTGATGAAGGCGTAGCAAACGAGCTTGATTTAAACCGTACTATGGCACAACTTAAGCAACAACAAGCACTAATGCCGGCAATTGAATACGCTAAGTATCGTGATTTATCTACACTGGCTGTGCTTAGCGGACGGCTAGCACAAAATGTTAAACTCACTAATGAGCAAGCCATTTTAGAGCATAAATTTACCGTATCGTTAAATGATGCTAATGAATCTATCGCACTTAGGCCCGATATTAGCCAAGCACTTTATGCATTTAGCCAAGCAAATAGTTTAAGTGTTGCTGCAAGTAAAGCGTTATTACCAGATATAAGCTTAAGTGGTTTTGCAGGCGTGCTTAGTATTGGTAGTAATAGCTTTAGTGATACACAGCAGCAATGGCAGGTGGCTCCGCAAATTCAGTGGTCAATACTGAGCTACCCGGCACTCTTAGCGCAGCGCGATGCACAGCAATTTTTAACTCAAGCGGCTTATAGCGATTATCAACAAGTGATACTCCAAGCGCTGAGCGAAAGTGAACTTTCTTTGCAATTGTTGGTCAACCAAGCTCAGCAAAAGAGCTTTGCTGAGCAGCGTTATCAGTTTGCGAATAATGCATTTTTACAAGCGCAAGCAATGTACGAAGAAGGGCAAATTCCTTACTTAGAGTTGTTAGATGCGCGTCGGGATGTTCTAATAGCTCAAGAAAATGCTGTTGATTCAACGATTTCATCACTGCTCGCTAAAGTAAATGCTTACCAATCATTTAACGGGCGATGGAGTTATGCGTTAAATAATACTAACCAGTAGAGTTTTTTGATGTCTGATACTGATATTTCACCGCAATACACGCTACCGCAGACTATGCGAGCAATTGTATTGCCTGAGCCTAATGAAAAAATTTGTTTAGCCGATGTTGAGTACGCTGTTCCTGAGTGTGCAGACAACGAGCTGCTTATTAAAGTTGAATATGTTGGCTTAAACCCAGTTGATGGCTTGTTTGCTAAATCGGGTTTTTGTAAGTGGCAATATCCACATATTTTAGGGCTTGATGCCGTTGGCGTAGTGGTAAAGGCTGGTAAAGGTGTTTTCCCGGGCGTTGGCACGCGTGTAATGTGGCATGCCAGTATTGGCGATCAAGGGGCGTTGAGTGAATATACCAAAGTAGCTAACTATGCTGTATCGGTTGTTCCTGCTGAGCTTGCAGGCGATATGGCGGCTACTTTACCTTGTGCCGGTATGGCTGCACTTATAAGCCTAGATAAAATTAATATTACCGAGGGCGATACCGTATTAATTGACGGCGGCGCAGGGGCTGTAGGGCAGTTTGCCATTCAGTTTGCAAAGCAGCGCGGTGCCGACGTATTTACCACAGCAGCTAAGCGTAATCATAAATTGGTGAAACAATTAGGCGCCGATGTGGTATTTGCTTACCAGGATAAAGACTTATGCGAAAAAATTCGCCGAGAGCTTGGCCCACAAGGCTTTGATGCGGTAATAGACACCGTTGGTGGCGCCTCTACAATACGCAATATAGAACTAATGCGTTTTTGTGGGCGCATTGCTTGTTTAAACCCATTACCACATTTTGAACAAGAGCTAATGTATCGTCGAGCACCCAATATTGGTGTTGTATCCTTAGGAGGTGCTTGGTTGGCAAATAGTTTATGTGCCCAGCAACGTTTAAGTTTTATGGGTAACTTATTAATAGAAGGTGCTTTGAGTGGTGACATTAAAACACCCGAAATTACAGCTGTCGACTTTAACGCACAAGCAGTATCAGCAGCACTACATAAACAATTAGACGGCGGTTTTACCGGCAAACAAGTGGTTAAAATAAGCACTTAGTTAATTTTATAATTGAGCGGATACTAATTAACGCAGCATATAATTATGCTGCGTTTTTTTATGCCCGTTAAAGTCGCTTTATCTTTAAGGCGTGATTTAGCTAAGTTTTGTTGTTTAATTAGCCAAATGAAGAAAAATAATGTTTTTCAGCGCATAGCCGTAAGCCCTTGTGTTTAAACAGTTTACGTTCACGTAAAGAAAATAAATTGAAAAAACTGTTAATTATTTGCATAGAGTAATTGATCTAATCGAATTTTTATGACGTAATGTAGTTATTATTATCTGGTCGGATGAGTTCAATCATGAGTTTACGTACAAAATTAAAAAAAGTATTACCAAGTATTTCAATTACTGAACAAGAAGCGCTAGACGCCGGCGATGTATGGTTAGAAGGGTCTATCTATCAAGGTAAACCTGACTTTAGTGCACTACGCGCCGTGCCAGCTGCAGTATTAAGCGCAGACGAAAAAGCCTTTATTGATGGCCCACTGCAAGACTTGTTGGGTATGATTGATGACACCGAAATTCAAAATGGCATTCATTTACCGGATTACATTTTAGACTTTTTAAAGAAAGAGCGTTTCTTCTCGCTGATCATTCCTAAATCGTTTGGCGGTTTAGAGTTCAGCCCATACGCTAACTCAACAATTGTAGCCACTATTGCCACTAAAAGCTCTGCAGTAGCGGTAACAGTAATGGTACCTAACTCGTTAGGCCCAGGTGAGCTATTACTGCATTTTGGTACGCAAGAGCAACAAGCACACTACCTACCACGTTTAGCAAATGGTACAGACATTCCATGTTTTGCATTAACTAGCCCAGAAGCGGGTTCTGACGCAGGTGGCATTCCAGATTTAGGTACAGTTACTAAAGGCATGTACAACGGCGAAGAAGTACTAGGTTTAGAAATTACGTGGGACAAGCGTTACATTACACTGGCGCCTATTGCGACTGTATTAGGCTTAGCATTTAAAGTTGTTGACCCTGATGGTTTGCTTGGCGGCAAAGAAAACCTAGGTATTACCTGTGCGCTTATTCCTAAAGAGCACCCGGGTGTAGAGTTAGGTAATCGCCATGATCCTATGAATATTCGTTTTTATAACGGTACTACGCGTGGTAACAAAGTATTTGTACCTATGGACTTTATCATTGGTGGCCAGAAAAACATTGGTCGCGGTTGGCAAATGCTAGTTAGTTGTTTAGGCGCAGGGCGTGGTATTTCATTACCAGCACTGGGTGTAAGTACGGCGCAAGTTGCATTTAAATCAGCGTCTGAGTACGCTGCTGTGCGCGAGCAATTTGGTTTAGCAATAGGCCAGTTTGAAGGTATTCAAGAAAAGCTTGCCGATATAGCAGGTAAAACATACCTACAAGAAGCAATGCGAGTGCTTACAACTGAAGGCTTAGGCATGGGCTTAAAACCATCGGTAGTAACTGCAATTGCTAAATACCACATGACTGAGTTGGGCCGTGATGTACTCGACTCTGCAATGGATATTCAAGCGGGTAAAGCAATTCAAAATGGTCCACAAAACACGCTAGCAAGCGGTTATGTAGCACAGCCAATTGCCATTACGGTAGAGGGCGCGAATATTCTTACTCGTAACCTGATGATCTTTGGTCAAGGTGTAATGCGTTGTCATCCATACTTACAATCTATGGTTGAATCAATTCATAGCGAAGATAAAAATGCAGATAAAGAATTTAACCGTATTTTACGTAAAACAGTAAGTTACAGCGTAGCAAACAGCTTACGTGCGTTCCGCTTGGGTGTATTACCATTTACAGCAGGTGCAAGCTCAACGTTACCAGAAGTACGTGAATACGAAAAAGCAGCACATAAACTGTCAGCTAAATTAGCTGTATATGCAGATTTCTCGCTACTTGTACTTGGCGGTAAGCTTAAGCAAGCAGAAATGTTGTCGGCACGTTTAGGTGATGTAATGAGCTTTTTATACGCGGCAATGGCGTCAATTAAATACTACGAGCAAAAAGTATCAAGTAGTGAACGTGAGCAAGCAGCACCGTATTTTCATTATGCAACTCGCTTTGCACTACAAAGTGCTGAAGAAGCGCTGCACAAGTTTTTAGATAACTTCCCTGCAAGTGGCACGCGTAAGTTCATGCGTTTTATTACCATGAATTACTCAACTAAAATGCCAAAAATTAGCGACGACTTAATTCGTGAACTAGCTAAGCAAGCTCAGCTAGATACGGCCTTTAAAGCGCAAATTACGCATTTAGTTAAGCCAGTTAAAGGTGATGGACATTACATTAACGAGCAAGCGTACAAAGCTAAAATGGCATCGCTTGGTGAGTTGGCTAAAGTTAAAAAAGCACTGCGTGCTAAAACAATTAAAGCGGGTATTCGTTTTTCAATCACACTTGATAACGCACTTGCGGCTAATGTAATTACAGCGGCTGAACATACTCAGCTTATTGATTACAACACTAAGCGCGAAAAAGCGATTCGTGTAGATGAGTTCGATTTTGATATGAACTTACTTGACGACAACGCACAACCGGTTAACCCACTTAAAAGTGTTGTAAACCAGTAATCACCCGGTGTAAATAAATTCAACAATGTAAGCGCCTGTAGTTTGGGCGCTTTTTACGTTTTTAAAGAAAGCCCCCAAAAGTTAATTGAGGGGCTTTTTGTAACTTAATGAGGAGCTATTTAAAATAAATAAGAAATAGTTAAGTTACCCGATACAGCAACGTAGGTGCCTGTGCGGTACATAAAATCTTCATATTCATCAGCTTGGCGTAGAGTTAAAACAAAATCTAAAGCCGCAGGGCCCCAGTTGTAGCCTAAGCCGCCACCAAGTTGAAAGCCTGACATAGTCTCATTTTCACCCAATGCACTCCACTTATCTGAAAAGAAACCAGCACCGCCATAGCCCCTAAAGCCTTTTTTAGACAAACCCACACCCCCGTAAGCCATTAGGTCGAATCCATCACTTTCTATCGCTGAAAAATCGTCGTTTTCTAATGAGAAGTAGGTAGCTCTAATTTGAAAGTGATTATTAACAGCATAACCAGCAGCTATATTAAAACCACTAAAATCCAAATCTTCGCTTGAGCTATTGTCATTGGCTAATGTGAACGCGTAAGCACCCGCTCCAATACTCCAATGTTTTTGAGGTACTGGTTCTAGCTCATTCGCTTGTACAAAAGAGCCTAGTAATAAAGAAGATAGCAGCAAAGTTCCCTGGAATGTTTTTTTCATTATTTTTCCTATTTTGATATTTTAAAAGTACGATTTAAAGATAATTCTCATAAAGCATATTCAGGTTTTAACGACTAAAAAATTTAGCCCGTTACACCAAGTAAGCAGCATGTATGATGTTATAGAGATGAAATCGGCGAGAGAATAGCGCATACAAAAGCAAGTGTCTAATGTTAGGTTATTGTATTTATTGAGTTATTTGCAATGGTGGTGTGGTTGGGATACTTATCATACTAATTGTGAGCGGTATGTGAGCGGTATGTGAGCGTGTATTGAGCAATGCTGCTAATTGTTTTCTGTTTTTTGATTTAAAGATGAATAGAGGTAATAGCTAACGTTAATGAAAATAAATTTATAAATAAAATTGTTCTTTGTCACTTAAGTAGTTTTTACTATTAAATAACACTTTTTATAATAACAACGCTTTGCGTTAAACTAACTAAAATTTATTAATATTAAGTGCGGCTATGGCTTTTTACCTTTCTTTATTACAGCAACAGTTTAAACAGATAAAAGTGGGGGCTACGCTGACTTCTTTGTGGAGTGGTTGTGGCAGCATAGTGGCTTGTGAGCTTGACGGACAGGCGTGTGTTATAAAGGCGGTGAATATTCCTGAGGTTATAAATCACCCAAAGATTAAACAAACGGCGTTTGCTGTTAATCGTAAGCGTAAATCTTATAATGTTGAATACTACTTTTATAATGATTGCAGCCAGCAGTTACCTAATAACGCTGCTGCTATTGGCTGTTTAGCCGCAATCCAAAATGATCAGCAATATGTGCTGGCGTTTAACGATTTTACCCAGCAGGGCTATGTACAAGCTTTGCCTCAAGACTATCGCGAGGTTATTAAATGGTTAGCGCATTTTCATGCGTTTAATTTAACAATTGAAGCTGTTACTCACGCGGCTGAAAAGCTATGGTCACAGGGCAATTATTGGCATTTAAGTACGCGTCCCGATGAGCTTACAAAGCTCCAGCAATCAGCTATTAAGCAGGTTGCAGCTAAGCTAAATACGACATTATGCAATAGTGCATATAAAACAGTAATTCATGGTGATGCCAAGCTGGCAAATTTTGCCATAAACAAACAGCAGCACGTGCTAGGGTACGACTTTCAATATGTAGGTGCTGGTGTTGGGGTTATAGACGTGATGTATTTTATGACAAGCTGCTTTAACGAAACACAATTGCATCAGCATGCTGATAGTTGTTTAGAGTGGTATTTTAGCGAATTGAAGTTAGCATTAGGCGTTTATCATCCTAAGGTAGAGGCAAGTAAAGTGATTAACGATTGGCGCAATTTATGGAGTGTTGCATGGGCCGATTTTTATCGTTTTTTAGCAGGGTGGAGTCCAGAGCATAAAAAAATAAACAGTTACATGTTGCTTCACGTAAATAGTGAGTTAAAAAAACACATTTAATTAACGCTTGAATTAGGTATATTGCCTTAATATCAGGCAAAATAATGTTATTTGGCAGCAATTGTGAAAACTTAACGAAAACTGCAGGCCAAATGCACTTTTTTACTATAAAATACCGCAAATTTTATTACTAGGTTTTTTTAATATGGCTATTCACGTTATAACTCATCCCCTTGTTCAACATAAATTAGGCTTAATGCGCTCCCATGGAATTAGCACTAAAAGCTTTCGTGAATTGTGCTCAGAAGTAGGTACATTATTAACCTACGAAGCAACTCAAAACCTACCGTTAGAAGATAACGAAATTACCAGCTGGGATGGCACAAAGTTAAATGTGCAGCATATTAAAGGTAAAAAAATTACTGTAGTGCCTATTTTACGTGCGGGCTTAGGCATGATGGACGGTGTGATGCAGTTATTGCCGGCTGCCAAAGTAAGTGTTGTAGGCCTTGAGCGAAACGAAGAAACATTAGAGCCAATTCCATACTTTGAAAAGCTAGTAAGTAATATTAATGAGCGTTTAAGCTTAGTGATAGATCCTATGCTTGCAACAGGCGGCACTATGATTGCCACTATTGATATGCTTAAAAAAGCAGGCTGTAAAGAAATCAAGGTGATTGTATTAGTTGCTGCTCCTGAAGGGGTTGAAAAAACATTAGCTGCCCATCCAGATGTAGAAATATATACCGCATCGGTAGACAGCCACTTAAACGATAAAGGCTATATTGTGCCTGGTTTAGGTGATGCAGGTGATAAAATTTTCGGTACGGTTTAAGTGAAAACAGTGCAAAACGATACGATGAAAAACAATGCCATGTTCTCAATAAAAACGATACTTACTGGTGCGCAAATGTTGTTTGTAGCATTTGGTTCATTAGTATTAGTACCGCTGTTAACAGGGCTTGATCCAAGTGTTGCTCTTTTTACTGCGGGCTTAGGTACGCTATTATTTCAGTTTGTTACTAAAGGCCAAGTACCCATATTTTTAGCGTCATCGTTTGCTTTTATTGCACCGATTATTGCCTCAATACAAATGTGGGGCATACCTGCCACTATGGGTGGTTTAATGGCGGCTGGTTTTGCTTATATGCTATTGAGCTTTTTAGTTAAATTTAAAGGCACTGAAACGCTACATAAAATATTACCACCAATAGTAGTCGGGCCAGTTATTATGGTTATTGGCCTAGCTTTAGCACCGGTTGCGGTAAACATGGCCATGGGCAAAAGTGGTGACGGCAGCACGCAAATTATTGCTTATGATAGTGCTATTTACATCTCATTATTTTCTTTAGTGGTTACGCTTATATTAGCGGTATGGGGTAAGGGTGTATTTAAACTTATTCCAATATTAGCAGGGGTGATAGCTGGTTATAGTTTATCGCTTGCTATGGGCGTAGTACAATTTGACGCCGTAACCAATGCACAGTGGTTAGCTGTGCCTAACTTTGTTTTACCTGAGTTTAAATGGCAAGCCATTTTGTTTATGGTGCCGGTGGCGATTGCTCCCGCTGTTGAGCATATTGGCGACATGATGGCGATTAGCCAAGTTACCAATAAAGATTTTTTGAAAAAACCAGGGCTACATCGCACTCTATTTGGCGACGGATTAGCTACCTCAGCAGCATCATTGTTTGGTGGGCCGCCAAACACAACTTACTCAGAAGTAACCGGTGCGGTAATGCTGACTAAAAACTTTAACCCAAAAGTGATGATATGGACTGCAATTATTGCCATTACTTTAGCCTTTATAGCTAAAATGGGCGCAAGTTTACAAACAATTCCAGTGCCGGTTATGGGCGGCATTATGATTTTATTGTTTGGCTCAATTGCAGTGATTGGATTAAACACTTTAGTTAAATCTGGGGATGATTTAAGCGAACCGCGTAATTTAAGCATAGTAGCGCTTATTTTGATTTGTGGTATTGGTGGAATGCATATTGGCAGTAGTCAGTTTAGCCTAGAAGGCGTAAGCCTCTGCGCTATTTTAGGCATAGTGCTAAACTTAGTGTTACCAAAAGCCGAGAAGAAAACCGCAGCTTAAATTTATAGATAAGTTAAACTAACCTAATAGCGCATATATATGCGCTATTTTTTTATCTAAAATAAAGGCGCAATAGAAATATGGATATCAGTGATTTTTTAGCAAAACATCAACTACCAATAAGCTATCAACAGCAGTGTGAACAGTTTTTTATTCCGGTAGCAAAAAATATATTGCACGCTAAAAAAACCAATACTCCGTTATTTGTTGCTATTAATGGCAGCCAAGGCTCGGGTAAAACCACCTTGGCTGATTTTTTAGTAACTTGGTTGGCAAAAAATAGTTCGTTTAATAGCATAGCGCTTTCTATTGATGACTTTTACCTTACTAAGCAGCGCCGACTGCAGCTTGCAAAAAATGTACACCCGCTACTTGCCACTCGCGGCGTACCCGGCACGCACGATGTAGCTTTAATGAAAAGCACACTTGAGCAGTTACTAGCAGGGCACAGTGGTGTGCCTCTACCTCATTTTAATAAGCATTTAGATGACAGTGCACCACATAACGAGTGGCCGCGTAATAATACCGCTGTCGATATTATTATTTTAGAAGGGTGGTGCGTAGGTAGTAAGGCACAATCGGCATCAGCATTAACTGCGCCATTAAATGAGTTAGAGCAAAATGCAGATAGCCAAGGTGTTTGGCGTAACTATGTGAACAATTGTTTAAAAACAGAATATTTAAACATTTTTGCTAAAGTTGATTATTTAGTGATGCTTAAAGCCCCTAGTTTTGCTGCCGTATTTGCATGGCGAAAAGAGCAAGAGCAAGAGCAAAAGCTTATAGCCTTAAAAGGGCAAGGTGCAGGCACTATGAATGACGCCCAACTTAGATACTTTATTGCTCATTTTGAGCGTGTCACTCGAGAAAATTTAAACACACTAGCATCAACAGCAAACGCCCTTGTAACACTTAACGAGCAACGGGAAATTAGTTGCTTGGAGTTTAAGCTGATTAATTAAAATGTTATGTCAGCAGCAACTGTGGCTTGCTATAACAAGGTTGAGTTTACTAAGCTCCTCAAAAAAGTCGCTCTTTACTCTTTAAGTTTGCATCTAAAGTGTAAAGGGGCTTTACACAGCGAACAAGGCTAAACATTACACACTTTCATTTGCGGTTACTTACTAGCGTATTATTGGTATAATCGACGGAGTTTTTAATTGAAAGGTTTATCATGAAGTACTTTTATTTTGTTTTTATTTTACTCACGTCATCAGTCTCAATTGCCAGCGCGCCAGTTGACCTTGAAATTAATATGAAAAACACGGGGCTTGCATATAAACAAGCAGTGCAAGCGACTAATATTGACGAGTTTAACCTTGCGATTAATGAATTCATCTCGTTAGTGGAAATAAGTAAAACAGCTAAGTTTTATAAAGAACCAGAGCAATCATTACAAGGGCTTGATAAAGTCATTGCTCAGGCTGAGCTTGCAAAACAAGCTGCTAACCTACAAGGTTTGAGTGCGGCTAAACAGCCACTAAAAAACATAGATAATTTACGTAAAAAGTACCATGAGTTACATGAGCCTCCAGGCTTTTTTGAATTACTATTTGGAAAATAAGGGACCCTCGATGGAAATTTCAGTTGCAATGTTAGATGGCCAAAAGCTCAGTGCTAAATTTGGCGATCATGAAGTGATAAGCGATCAGAGTTTGGCTGCAGGTGGCAACGCAGAGCACCCAGAACCGTTTGATTACTTTTTAGTGAGTATGGTGTTATGTGCAGGTTTTTATGCAAGAAAGTTTTGCCAACAACGCGATATTTCGACACAAGGGATGTCACTTAAGCAAAATAACGAAAATGTGGATGAAGATGGTAAAAAGTTATTTTCTATTGAGATAACACTCCCAGATGGATTCCCTGATAAGTATAAAAAAGCACTGGTTGCCGCGGTAAATACATGTACCGTGAAAAAAGTAATTCAGGCAGTACCTGAATTTTCAGTGGTAGTTAAATAACTAGTTAAATAAAGTCACTCTGTGTTGCACACAACACTGAGTGACTGCTTTATAAAGTGATAGTGGTTAAATGCTATTTCTTTTTCATACCCTGAACAGCTTTAAAGCGCGGGTTCTCCTTACAAATCACAAACACGCGTCCTTTACGTTTTACAACTTGACACCCTGCACGCTGCTTAGCACTTTTAAGTGAGCTTAATACTTTCATTTTATACCTCATTAATAAATAAAATAGGGAAATTCTCATAACAGCATTACGTTATGTGATATTATATCATTTTATTCATCAGGATCTATAGCCACTCAAAAAATTATTTAATAAGCATTTAAAAACCATAATTGCTGGCTATTTATGCAAACAAATCAAAAAATGAGCAGTTAAACCAAAAGTGCTGGCTATTGGCGTTTAGCCTGTTATAACTATAATTACATTCGTTAAAAATAGCATAAACAGTAGATCTCAGAGGTAACATATGAGCGACGCAATACAAAAACAACAACAAATAGATCAAGGAGTAATGGATACTCTAAAAGAGCGCGACCATAGTGTTTTAGCACAACAAGTAAACCCCTTAACTTGCACCCATAATGATATTATTGAGTTACTTGCCCAATATATGGCATTAAGTGAACAGGATAACGATGATCTATTTGATCACTGGTTTGATAATCTAACTAAAGAGCAGCATACAGTACTAAAAGTATTTGAAGTGTATCGTGGGCAATACGAACATCAAAACTAGCCTAATAATAATCTTATTTATTGCTATGAAAGCTAAATAACAATGCTATATAAGTATAGAAAAACAAAAAACCCACTTATAGCCAAGCTATGAGTGGGTTTTTAGTGCGCTTTAAAAACGCATCAGCTAAAACAGCTTAGATAGCTACGATGTTTTCAGCTTGTGGGCCTTTTTGACCTTGTGTAACAGTAAACTGTACGCGTTGGCCTTCAGCTAGAGTTTTAAAACCGTCGCCAGAAATTGCGCTAAAATGTGCAAAAACGTCTGCGCCAGATTCTTGCTCGATAAAACCAAAACCTTTTGCTTCGTTAAACCATTTTACTGAACCAGTAGTTGTATTAGACATAATGATATCCTTAAAAATTAATAAAAGTGTGCCTGAAAATAGGCGATTGAGCCGGAAAAAACCTATATTTAACTTGAGGATAACGCGAAGGATTATTACTAATATCAACGTGGTACTTACAAATAAACAGTATTTCTTTCAAACTTATATAAATAGATGGGTTATAAATAACCCATCAACTTAAACATCTTAGATACAAACGATGTTTTCAGCTTGTGGACCTTTTTGACCTTGTGTAACAGTAAACTGTACACGTTGGCCTTCAGCTAGAGTTTTGAAACCGTCGCCAGAGATTGCACTGAAATGTGCGAAAACGTCTGCGCCAGATTCTTGCTCGATAAAACCAAAACCTTTAGCTTCGTTAAAAAACTTTACTGTACCAGTAGTTGTATTAGACATAATTGTATCCTAAGAAATTAATAAAAAATGTGCCTGAAAGTAGGCGATTAAGCTGGAAAAAATAAATATTTAACTTGAGGATAACACAAAGGATTATTACTAATATCAACGTGGTACGTACAAATAAACAGAACTTCTTTCAAACTAATATTCATTAACGGGTTATTACTAACCCATTAAATTAAACAATTTAGATGCAAACAATATTTTCAGCTTGCGGGCCTTTTTGACCTTGTGTAACAGTAAATTGTACACGTTGGCCTTCAGCTAAAGTTTTGAAGCCATCGCTAGTAATTGCGCTAAAATGAGCAAAAACATCAGGGCCAGACTCTTGTTCAATAAAACCAAAACCTTTTGCTTCATTAAACCATTTAACTGAACCAGTTGTTGTAGACATAGTAGTATCCTAAAAAATTAAAGTGCGCCCTATATAAGGCAATGTAAAGAGTAAGAAAACATATATTTAACTGAGGATAGCGCGAAGGATTATTACTAATAACAACGTGGTACTTACAAATAAACAGGGCTTTCTATCAACCCGATGCGAAGTACTTTAGCAGTAACCTCAGCCGGACATCAAGTTTTATTTAGATTTATTTTTACCACTAGCAAAACGTACTGGCTTTTACGGATTATAATTTGTTAAATTATTTCAGGTAAAGAACGTTATATTAAGCAGTAACTTAAAAGATGAATTACTTGTTAATTACAGTTTTTATTATATACAGCAAGATAATGAGCTGTACGAAGTTAAATTACTAACACTAGGGTCTTATATGGACTCCCTATTAATGTCAAAAATAAAATTGAAATAAATTAGATGCTAGCTTATATACGGGCTCAAATTGAGGAGCTACCCCTGGCCTCAAATGTATTCGCACCTTCATGACTTTTCTGTTGAGCAGTTTTTCAAACTTCAGACCCTAACAGTCTATTGAAGGTCGGTCTTACCTATTTCAATCGATCTTTCTGACAAGTTTTTAAGCCACAAGTAATTGTGGCTGATAATCTTTGTTATGCTTTTGCATTGCAAAAGCCGTTCTGATTGTTTTATTTGCTAACGCTATTGCGGCTACTTTTTTGCCTCGACGTACACTTAATTCTTTTAACCATATATCTTTTTGGCTACGAACTTCTCTTTTTTCTAGTTGTGAAACAACAGCTAATGCGCCTTTATACAAAGCACTACGCAGCTTCTCGACCATTTTTAAAATGGGTTGTATTACCTAGTGCTATTTTAATCAGTATTGCACAGACCGGTCCCACGCCTTCTAATGCTTGCAAGCGTATACAGGTTTGATCTTCTTTAATTACTTCATGCAATTGCTTTTCAATCAGCTTCACCTCTTCGACCGCCTCAGTAAAACGCTGATAAACTCGGTTAATTGTGAAGCGAAAAGCGCCTGTTAGGCTGTTTTCAGCATCTTCTAATATCTCAGGTATCGCTTGGGTCAACTTCGTATCCCCTTGAGCAATTGGGTAACCAAACTCTAACAATAAAGCTCTTAGTTGATTACCTAAGCTGACTTTTTGTTTGACTAATAAATCACGCATACATTCAATGCCTTGTAAGCATTGCTCTTGCACTGAAAGTAAACGACTTCCTTTTATATGAGGCTGTCTCGCTGCAACTGAAATAGCCAGCGCATCATTTGCATCGGTTTTCTGCCCTTGACGAAACGCTTTTACCTGTCGCGCGTTGATCGCTTTGATCTGGTGCCCTGCCTGTTTAGCAAATTGCGCCCAATAATGCGTACCACCACATGATTCCATAGCAACTAAAGATTGCTGTTCTTTAATTAATAACTCTTTAAGCTTGGCTCTGCTTATTGTTTTGTTATAAATAACTTTGCCATTGCTTTGCGTTTTGCAAACTTGAAATAAATTTTTTGCTAAATCAATCGCTATCACATTACAATTCAACATGTATGGGCTCCTTAGTAAAAGTTTGAACACTTATTACGTTACTTCTGATGGAAGTGGGAGTCCATACATCTGTTGATCTTTCAAGGTTAAATTTGCAGCAGTGTGTTTGGTATT
>TARA_R110000796_G_scaffold205698_7_pt1 | contig 48878 bp, 47 predicted proteins | sample TARA_R110000796 | Tara Oceans TARA_R110000796 (sample SAMEA4397815) | marine metagenome | biome: Polar Biome; feature: [SRF] surface water layer (ENVO:00010504); material: water (ENVO:00002006), including particulate matter (ENVO:01000060) such as... | depth 5 m
ATCGTCAGCAACGGCGGATCGCGCAGGGCAGGGAAGGCGGCCTTTCGCCCCGGTTGCGAGGTGAGCGATGCCTGCGCCATGCCGCTCCGGTCCATGCTCTCCGCCGCAACCGCGAAAGCACCCGCTTCGGTCGGCGTGACAATCACATCATAGGTTTCGGCGACCCCGATCTGCAGTTCATCGACCTCTACCGGCTGCACGTTGACGCCATCGGCCTGTACCAATGTCATCGGCAGGCCGGGCAGGCGGATGTTGAAGAAGGTCATCGCGCTGCCGTTGATGATCCGCAGGCGGACCCGCTCGCCCGGGCTATAGGGAAGCTCCAGCCCGTCATCCGGCCCGTGGCCGTTGATCAGATAGCTATAAGTCGGCGCAGAGACATCGGCGATATCGGTCGGCATCATCCGCATCTTTCCCCACATCCGCCGTTCTTCACCGCTCAAATCATAATCGTCCGTGGCGCTGGTCTTCTGCATGCTGAAATAGCCCTCTGCCACTTTCAGCTTCTTCATGATGGCATGCGGGTGCATCGGGGTGAATTCGCTGAGCAATATGATATGCTCGCGGTCATATTGCACCGGATCGGGGCCAGCGGGATCGATGATGATCGGGCCATAATGGCCGCTCTGTTCTTGCAGCCCGCTATGGCTGTGCCACCAGTAAGTGCCGGACTGGCGCGGCGTGAGCGGCACGTCGAAACGCTGGCCGGGCTTGATCCCCGGAAAACTGATCCCCGGCACACCGTCAAACTGGAACGGCAAGAGCAGGCCATGCCAGTGGACCGAGCTGTCGACATCGAGCATATTGTGCACGGAGAGTATCGTCTGCTCACCCTCCTTCATCCGGATCAGCGGTCCCGGAATCGTACCGTTTACGGCAATCGCATGGCCCGACCGACCACCGGTGGCGAAGCTGCCATCGGCAATATGCAGATCGATATTCGCGCCGGAAAGCTCGTTGATGCCCTTGCGCACCAGACCGCCTCCATGACCGCCCATCTTGCCGGTGGCCCAGGCGGGCATCGGCAGGGCGGCGAGGCCGCTCAATGCAGCGAGAGAGCGGATCATCGAGCGGCGGGAATATTTCATGTTGGTTTTTTGCATAAGTTGACATATACCCCCATGGGGTACCAATACAAGAGGGATATCATGGCCAAAGGTGCAGTGGATCAGAAAATCAACCGGCTTCGCCGCATCGAGGGACAGGTGCGCGGTATCGCCCAGATGGTGACCGACGACCGCTATTGTATCGACATATTGCATCAGGTGCAGGCGGTGAAATCCGCGCTGGCAAAGGTCGAAAGCCAGATATTGAAAGACCATGCCGCCTGCTGCGTCAGCGAAGCGATCGCGACCGGTAGTCCGGCCGAGCAAAAAGAGAAATTTGAAGAATTGATCGACCTGTTTGAAAAAGTGAAACGGTGATCCGCCGGTCTTGCTGCTTCGGCAGCGGGCGGCAATTTGAAAGGAAAGTTTGATGATCGGAGCTATTGCCAAATCGATGAAGGAGACCAGCGCGGCCGGACTGTTGCTAGTATCGCTGGCAGCTTGTTCGACAGCAGCGCAGGCGGCAAGCTACACCATGTACCGGGATGCCGGCTGCGGTTGCTGTCTGGAATGGGCGGATCATGCTTCTACCGGTCTTGATGCCGAGGTAATCGCTGAAAATGCCGACATGCAGATGGTCAAGGATCTGCACGGTGTGCCAAACGAGCTTCGCGCCTGCCACACGATGATCGTTGAAGGCTATGTTATCGAAGGCCATGTCCCGGCCGAAGCGATCCGGAAATTGCTCAGCGAAAAACCCGAAGATGTAATCGGCCTGGCGGTTCCCGGCATGCCAGTGGGATCGCCCGGCATGGAATATCAGGATATGACGGAGCCTTATCAGGTGGTTGCCTTCGGTCCCAAGGGACAGCGGATATTCGCCAGCTATAACTGATCACCGGCCCCATGTCGCAGCGCTGGTGACGTGGGGTTTCTGACAGACCCAGTCGTGGTGACGTTGACATTTTCGCATTGAGTTCATACATACCCCCATAGGGTATATGGTTCGAGATCAAAAAGGATGCTGAGATGACCGACGCCGCTTCCCCCCATCATGGCCATGAAGATTGTGCCCACTCGGTCAAGGACCCGGTCTGCGGCATGACCGTCGATCCCGGCACAACCGAGCATCACGCCAGTCATGCCGGTCGGGACTATCATTTCTGTTCCGCCGGTTGCCGGACCAAATTTGTCGCCGATCCGGATCGCTATCTTTCGCCAAATCCTTCTGCCGCGCAGGAGGACGTGCCCGAAGGCACGATCTACACTTGCCCGATGCATCCCGAAATCCGGCAAGAGGGACCCGGCTCCTGTCCGATCTGCGGCATGGCGCTGGAACCGGAAACATTCTCGCTCGATAGCGGCCCCGATCCCGAATATATCGACATGCGCCGCCGCTTCTGGATCAGCGCGGCCTTTTCGCTGCCATTGTTCCTCTATGCCATGGGCGACATGATCCCCGGCCAGCCGTTCCAGTCCTGGTTCGATCCCGGCACAGCGACCTGGGTGCAGCTGTTGCTCGCAACCCCGGTCGTTCTCTGGGGCGCCTGGCCGTTTTTTGTCCGCGCCGTGCAATCGATCAGAACCATGAACCCCAATATGTTCACTCTGATCGGACTGGGCGTCGTCGTGGCTTATGGTTTCAGTCTGGTCGCGACTTTCTTTCCCGGTCTGTTTCCTGCGGCCTTCCGCGGTCATGACGGCACCGTCGCTGTCTATTATGAAGCCGCTGCCGTCATCACGACATTGGTGTTATTGGGGCAGGTCCTGGAGCTGAAAGCGCGCGGCCAGACCTCCAGCGCTTTGCGCGCTCTGCTGGAACTGGCTCCGCCGGTTGCCACGCGAATCAACAAGGACGGCTCGGAAGAAGAAGTCGCCCTCGACGAAGTGCAGTCGGGTGACGAGCTGCGCGTCCGGCCCGGCGAGAAAGTCCCGGTCGACGGCACCATCGCCAAAGGCGCGAGCACGATCGATCAGGCGATGATCACCGGCGAACCCATTCCGGTGCAAAAATCCGAAGGCGATGCTGTCACCGGCGGCACGGTCAACCAGACCGGCAGCTTTGTGATGACCGCCGAGCGCGTCGGCAAGGACACGCTGCTGGCAAAAATCGTCCAGATGGTCGCCGACGCCCAGCGCAGCCGCGCCCCGATCCAGAAGCTCGCCGATACGGTGGCAGGCTATTTCGTCCCGACTGTGGTTCTGGTCGCGCTGATAACCTTCGTGGTCTGGGCTATATGGGGACCGGAGCCGGCACTGGCTTATGGTCTGGTCAACGCCGTCGCCGTGCTGATCATTGCCTGTCCCTGCGCGCTCGGTCTCGCCACGCCGATGGCAATCATGGTCGGCACCGGCAAGGGCGCGCAGAACGGTATCTTGATCAAGAACGCCGAAGCGCTCGAGACGTTTGAAAAGATCGACACGATCGTTGTCGACAAGACCGGCACGCTGACCGAAGGAAAACCGAAGCTGGTATCGGTCGAACCGGAAAGTGGCTTTGACGCGGACGAACTGCTCGCATTGGTCGCCGCTATTGAAGTTGCGAGCGAGCATCCCCTGGCCGCCGCGATTGTCGAAGGCGCGAGAGACAGAGGACTAACGTTCGAGTCAGCGAGCGATTTCCAGTCGGTCACCGGCGAAGGCGTCGAAGCGACGGTCCGGAATAAACGGGTCGCGATCGGCAATGAAAAGATGATGGAACGGCTCGGTGCGACCAGCGCTGATCTGGTGGCAAAAGCCGATGATGGTCGCTCGCAGGGCCAGACGGTGATGTTCGTCGCGGTGGATGGGCAGCCAGCCGGCCTGATCGGTGTCGCGGATCCGGTCAAGGCAACCACGGTCGACGCGATCAGGGCGCTGCACAAGGCGGGTCTCCACGTCGTCATGCTCACCGGGGACGCCGAAGCAACCGCGCAGGCGGTTGGCAAGATGATCGGGATTGACGAAATCCATGCCAATGTTTCGCCCGAAGACAAGCATCGCGTGATCAGCGAGTTGCAGGCTGCCGGCAAACGGGTGGCTATGGCTGGCGACGGCATCAATGACGCGCCGGCGCTTGCCAAGGCGGACGTCGGGATCGCGATGGGCACGGGCACCGATGTCGCGATGGAGAGCGCCGGCATTACGCTCGTCAAAGGTGATCTCGGCGGCATCGCCAAGGCGCGGCATCTCAGCCAGTTGACCATGGGCAATATCCGGCAAAATCTGTTCTTTGCGTTTTTCTATAACGCGCTCGGCGTGCCGGTTGCTGCGGGCATATTATATCCCTGGTTCGGGATTCTGCTCAGCCCGATGATTGCCGCGGCCGCGATGAGTCTCTCCTCGGTATCGGTGATCGGCAACGCGCTCAGGCTCAGGGGCAAGCAGCTTTAGCGGGGGAGTGCCGCCCCCAACAGGAACTTTTCCACTGCCAGGACGTAAATTACCCCGCAAAACTATGAATTCAGTCAATCTGAAGGGGAAAGCAAATGTCGAAATATACCCGATTCATTGTCATGATTGCCACGTCTACGCTGGTCATGTTTGGTCTGATGTATCTCAACACTTACGCGCTCGATCATGTCCATTTCAGCGAAACGAGAACTTGGATGGCGCTTTATATGGGCGGTGCGATGGCCATCATCATGCTGCTGTTCATGCTCAGCATGTATGACGACAAAAGGAAGAACGCGATGATCTTCGTGGGCGCTGCCGCCCTGTTTGCAGGTTCGCTCTATCTGGTCCGTTCGCAAGACACTATCTCCGACCAAGCCTGGCAGAATGCGATGATCCCCCATCACAGTATTGCAATCCTGACCAGCGAGCGCGCCAATATCGAGGACCGACGCGTAAGGGAACTGGCCGATGGCATAATCAAGGCGCAACGCCGAGAGATCAAGGAGATGCAATGGCTTATCGAGGATATTCGCACAAACGGCAAAGCAGTCACAGAATCTGAAGCGAAAGCGCGTCCCGTTCCGGAATTTCAAGGCGCATTATAAGAGCTAGACCATGCAACAGAATGTGGCTCTCGCCCTTGCATTCTCGCAATCAACACATTGACAATATCCGAGAGTGAAACGCAACCAATGCACCGGCGTTTGATGATCGCTTGTGCAATAAATTCCAAGGTGGTTTCTCGGTCTTTTGCCTATCTGATTGCGTTTCCGGCGAACGACAGGGATGTCCTGCCGGATATGCTCTGATCGGGCTGTCCCCGATCAGAGCGCTATATGTATTATTCTTATTCAGCCGGTGCTTGAACCAATTCCTCGCGCGGGCCGAAAAATTCAAAATGGACCTGCGATGCCGGAATGCCCCAGACCAGCAAGTCCTGATAAATATTGATCATGAACGGTTTCGGGCCGCAGAAATAATAATCGGCATGGCGGCTTGGTATCAGCGTTTCGATCAAATCCGCGTCGACAAATCCGGATGAACAATTTTCATCCGGCGAGACGTCATCCGGTGCCAGATCGCTATAGCGATAATGGGCTTTCAAATTGGGATGCGTGGCCGCCAGTTGATCAATGAACGGTTTGAACGGCTGGACATCGTCGTTCAGGCATCCGTGGACGAGGATGATTTCCCGGTCCGGCATCGCGTTCAGCGTCGTTTTCAATATGCTCATGATCGGCGTTATGCCGATGCCGGCTGCCAGCAGTACCAGCGGGCGTTCGTGCTTGTCTTTGACATTCAGGAAAAACTCGCCGTTAGGCGGTCCGACTTCCAGCACATCTCCCGCCGCAACATTGTCGTGCAACATGCTCGACACATAGCCGTGGGGCGCGCCGTCAGCCGGAGCGACTTCGCGCTTCACACTGATCCGGAAATAGTCACGACCCGGCTGGTTGGACAGGCTGTAATTGCGCATGGTGGTGGATCCATCCGGCGTGGGAACCCGGATGGTGATATATTGGCCTGGCAGAAACTCCGGCAGAGCGCCGCCGTCTTCGGGCTTGAGATAGAAAGAGACGATATTCTGGCTTTCCTGATCCTTCTTGTCGATTTTGAATTTTCTGAAGCCTTCCCAGCCGCCGTCTTTGGTCGCGCTGTCGCTGTATAATTGTTCTTCGCGGCCGACCAGAATGTCGGTCAGGAAACCATAAGCCTCGGCCCAGGCATTGATGACATCATCGGTTGCGCCATCACCCAGGACTTCCCTGATCGACGCGAGCAGATTTTCTCCGACTATCGGATAATGTTCCGGCTTCACCATCAGGGACGCGTGCTTGTTGGCAATGAGTTCGACCGCACCGCCCAATACTTCAAGATTGTCGATATTGGCGGCATAGGCACAAATTGCTCCCGCCAGAGCGCGTTGCTGTGTGCCTTCCGCCTGATTCGCCGGATTGAAAAACGGACCCACTTCAGGATTGTGCGAGAACATGCGCTGATAAAAATGCCGGGTCAGCGTTTCGCCATGCTGTTGAAGAATGGGGGCGGTGGATTTGACGATATCAATGGTATTCTGGTTCAGCAATTTCTTGTCCTTTAATACATGCATATAAGATACATGTTATCTATTAGAAGGATGGCAAGGGATTGGCAAGCCTGTTCCGTGCAAAACATTCAGGGGTTAAACCGTTGGGCTGAACACGGGGTTTTATTGCGGGTGCAGTCAAGGGGTGCCGCTGTGGTCACCGGTCGTTACCTTCGCTGGCCTGCGGCTCGACCGGCTCAGAGCGGACGGGAAAATTGGCATAGCGCTTGCCGTTTGTCTCGAGCTTAGTGGAAAAGTCGCGCATAATGTGTCTCGACTACGCTCGACACGAACGGATCAGGAGGCACCCGTCATCCTGAAACAAGTTCAGGATGACGATGCTGTCCAGCTTGCTCGCGCCAAGCACTTCGACAAGCTCAGTGCGAACGGTGTTTGCAGACGCGCTATTCTGCCGGGAACCAGCGCCCCTCGAAAATCACGCCCTTGATCCCGACCTCCTGCAGTTTCGCCGCGCCGTCGACATAGGGGTCGCGATCCAGCACGGTGAAGTCGGCTTTCTTGCCGGTGGCGATACTGCCGACCATATCATCCAGGCCGATAACCTGCGCCGCCTCGACGGTGATCGCGCGCAGCGCCTTGTCGAGTGAAAGCCGCTCTTTCGGCGCTTTGACATTGCCGTCGAGAGTGATCCGGTTGCTCGCCACCCAGGCGAGGTAGAGCGGATCGATCGGGGCCATGTTGAAATCGCTGTGCAGGCCAAGCGGGACGCCCTTGCGCTCGAGCGAACCGAGCCGGCTCATCTGCGCGGCGCGGTCGGGGCCCATACCGGTCTTCGCATAGGCATCGCCGAGGATGCGGATATAATTGGGCTGGGCGGAAACATAGAGGCCCATCTTGCCGATCCGCCGATTCTGCGCCTCGGTCGAATAGCCGAGATGCTCCATGATGATATGCTGGCCGTTCTTGACCGGCAGCTTCTCGCTGATATCGAGTACGACATCGAGGCCACGATCGCCGTTGACATGGGTGTGCAGGTTCCAACCGGCGTCCCAGAAACGTTCGGTCTGCTTGAGCAATTCCTCCGGTTCGGTCAGCCATTTTCCTTCGTGACCGTCGCTGTAGCCGGGCGGGTTCATCTGCATATATTGGGCAAAGAAAGCGCCGTCGGCGAACAGCTTAACCCGGTTGGAGAAGAAGAATTTGCTGCTGTCATATTTGGCTTTCATGTCCTTGAGCCAGACATTGGGATCGCCGGTCACCAGCGGCGCAACTGGGATCGCAAGAATCCGCGATGGCGTCGTCGGCTGGTCGTAGAGGCTCTTGAACAAAGCCGACTCCATCTCCGGTCCGCCAAAGCCGCCAAAGGCAAGATCGGCGCTGGTGGTGACGCCATTTTCGAGCATCATCTGGCGCATGTCGGTCAGCCCTTGCTGCACCTTGGCCGGCGAGAAGAGATAGGGGCGGAGCATTTCGATGCCGTTGAACAAAGCGGTTTCGTGGATGATGCCGCTGGCGAAATCGGCATGTCCGGGATCGACGTTCGGCTTGTTGAACGCAGCGGTGAAGGTCGCTTCATCGCCGATGCCGAGCAGGGTCAGCGCCTTGCTGTTGGCGATGATCTCGTGGAAGCTGCGCTGCCAGATGACGACTGGCCGGTCGGGTGCGATCCGGTCGAGTTCGGTTCGGTCCATGTCGCCGTGGAACAGCTTGTGATGGCCCCAGGTGATGAACAGGGCGTCTTCACTCTTGGCCATTTCCTCGCGCAGCCGCTGCTCATATTGCGCCTTGCCGCGCGCTGCCGGATAGGTCTTGCCGGGCAGTTGCCACTCCTCAGGACTGATGAAGGGCATCGGCAGCATCATGATCGTCTGCATCGGATGGACATGCGGCTCGATAAAGCCGGGCATCATGATCTGACGCGCAAACTGCCGGTCGACGGTGACGTTGCGATCCCGCGTCCATGCTTCCAAATCTTCCAATGTCTGGCCAAGCCCAAGGATGATGCCGTCGGACGTGGCGACATAGCGAGCCTCGGGATAGCCCGGCTCCATGGTGATGATTTTTGCGGCTTCGAAGATCGTCACTTCGGGATAGGGGAGGGTAGCGGGCCCCTCTTCGGCCTGCGCGCCGCTAGCCAATAGCAGCGTCAGCGCTGCCCCGATGGACGATATGAATTTCAGCATGTCTCTCTCCCTATTGCGGGAGTGATTATGCGCTCGGCTCGGCCTTGGCAACTGTCAGCTTGTTCGCCTTCACATGTTCGCGCCACGCAATGAACAGGCCCGAGCCGATGATGACCGGCGCGCCGAGCCAGATCGACAGGCCGGGATATTGACCGAACAGGACTATGCCGAAAATCGTTGCCCAGATCAGCGCGCTATAGTCCATCGGTACGATCGTCGACACCGGCGCGAAGCGTAGCGACTGGGTGATGCATAGCTGACCGATCGCGCCGAAAATGCCGATGCCAAGCAGATAGCCCCAGGTCTTCGCGTCATGCCCGCCGCCGTAGATGAAGGCACAGACGGTCAACGCGGGCAGGGTGTAGACCGAGAACCAGAATATCGTGACGACACTGGTTTCGGTGCGACCCAGCATGCGGATGACCATGGTGACCGCAGCGGTGACCAGAGCGCCGCCGAGAGCAACGGCTGCGCCGAAGGCGGGGATCATCGATCCGCCCGGCTGGACCACTATCAGCACGCCGACAAAGCCGATCAGGATCGCGGTCCAGCGCCGGATGCCGACCTTTTCCCGCAGGACGAGCGCGGCGAACAGGGTGGCAAAAATGGGAACGGTGAAGCTGATTGTCGTGGCGTCGGCAAGCGGCAGCAGGGTCATTGCCCAGAAATTGAGTCCCATGGCAAAAATGCCTAGAGCGGAACGCAACATGTGCAGACCGTGCTTGTTCGAGATAATCGAGGGCCATCCGTCCTGACTGCGCCAGATCAGGAAGCAGATCAGCGGCATCGCGAGCAACTGGCGGTAGAACAGGCTTTCGGTGACATGTACGCCTTGCTCACCTGCCAGTTTGACGAAGGCGAACATGAATGCGAGCGAGAGCATCGCCGCCAGACGCGTGACGATCCCGGCCATAGGCCGGTTCTGACTGACGGCATTGTCATTATTCATGCAATCTTGCCAATAAAGATAGCGCTGCGGGTGTTGTGCATTGACGCGGTTAATAGCATATAGCCCGCAAATGCAATCAGGAGTCTTTCAATGCGCACAGTAACCCATGTCTTGGCCTCCGGAGGAAACGCAGCAGCGTCCCGCCAGAGCGATATTTTCGACCCGAATAACGGCGGCATCCAAGGCAAGGTGGATCTCGGTGATGCAGCGGTGCTCGACAAGGCCGTAGACGCGGCGCTGGCGGCGCAACCGGCATGGGCAGCAACCAACCCGCAGCGACGCGCACGGGTGATGTTCAAGTTCAAGGAACTGGTCGAAGCGCATATGGACGAGCTGGCCAATCTTTTGTCGATCGAACATGGCAAGGTGATTGCCGACTCCAAGGGCGACATCCAGCGCGGGCTGGAAGTGATCGAATTCTGTTGCGGTATTCCACATATCCTCAAGGGCGAATATACGCAGGGCGCAGGGCCTGGCATCGATGTTTACTCCATGCGTCAGCCAATCGGCATTGGCGCCGGCATCACCCCGTTCAACTTCCCGGCGATGATTCCGATGTGGATGTTTGGTCCGGCGATCGCGACCGGCAATGCCTTCATTCTGAAGCCGTCCGAGCGTGATCCTTCGGTTCCCGTTCGGCTCGTCGAACTGATGCACGAAGCTGGCCTGCCAGCGGGTATCCTGCAATGTCTGCAAGGTGACAAGGAAATGGTTGATGCCATTCTTGATCATCCGGCCATTGGCGGGATCAGCTTTGTCGGTTCCTCCGATATCGCCCATTATGTCTATCAGCGCGGCGTTGCAGCCGGCAAACGGGTCCAGGCGATGGGTGGCGCGAAAAACCACGGTATCGTTCTGCCGGACGCGGATCTCGACCAGGTTGTGAATGATCTGTCCGGCGCTGCTTTCGGTTCGGCTGGCGAACGCTGCATGGCGCTGCCGGTGGTTGTTCCAGTGGGAGAAGAAACCGCAGACCGGCTGCGCGAAAAAATGATCCCGGCAATGGCGGCTTTGCGCGTCGGTATTTCTACCGATGAAGAAGCGCATTACGGACCGATGGTCAATCCGGCGCAAAAGGCGCGGGTCGAAGGCTGGATCCAGAAGGGCGTTGATGAAGGGGCCGAACTGGTCGTTGATGGCCGCGGCTTCTCGTTGCAGGGCCATGAAGAAGGCTGTTTCATCGGACCATCTTTGTTCGACCGTGTCACCACCGATATGGAAAGCTACAAGGAAGAGATTTTCGGCCCGGTTCTGCAGATCGTCCGCGCCAAGAATTTTGAAGAAGCGGTCGCGCTGCCCAGCCAGCATCAATATGGCAATGGCGTCGCGATCTTCACTCGCAACGGCCACGCAGCCCGTGAATTTGCCAGCCGCGTCAATGTCGGCATGGTCGGCATCAACGTGCCGATTCCGGTGCCGGTCGCCTATCACAGCTTTGGCGGCTGGAAACGCTCGGCATTCGGCGACACCAACCAGCACGGCATGGAAGGCGTGAAATTCTGGACCAAGGTCAAGACCATCACCCAGCGCTGGCCTGACGGCACCGCCGATGGCGGCAATAATGACGCGTTTGTCATCCCGACCATGGGGTAAATGCCCGGTAAGGCTGGACCGCAACAGAGTTCCAAATCAGGACAAGTCTCCCGAAATGCTGGAAATTCCGGCATTTCGGGCGGACATGTTCATCATGACTGTCCAGCCAACCTCATTCCCGGTGCCGCATTGCTAGCGCTGTCACCACGGGTGTTCTTGCCATCATTGTTGCTGGCAATCATTTTGTTCGCTTTCTGGCCTACGGAAAATGCAACAAGCGAGACGGTGCCTCTGCCGCCACCCGTTACGATGTCCGACAAACGCATCGCCTTCAGCTTTGACGACGCCCCGCGCGGCGCCGGCGCTTTTCTGGAGCCGGATGAACGGCCAAAATTGCTGATCGAGGCACTGCAAACCGCAGGCATTGAACAAGCGGTTTTCTTCATCAATCCGGGACGGATTACCGCTTATGACCATGACGCCGCCGATATCGCGGCCTATGCCAAGGCCGGACATGTGCTGGCCAACCATACGGCCAAACACAGCAAACTTTCTTCCGTAACGGTCGCGACATTTCTCGCGGATGTCGACGCGGCAGAGGTCTGGCTGAAGGACAAGCCCAATTACCGTCCCTGGTTCCGCTTTCCGTTTCTCGATGAGGGCAGGACAAACAGGACCAAGCGCGATGCAGTGCGTGCGGGTCTCAAGCAACGCGGACTGATGAACGGCTATGTGACGGTTGACGCATCCGACTGGTATCTGGAGGATATGGCGATCTCGGCGGCCAAGGCGGGAAAGCTCATGGACTGGAACGCGTTGCGCGACCTGTTTGTTGAATCCTATGTCGAGTCGGCTGAATTCTCCGATGATCTGGCGCGGCGGACGCTCGATAGAGCGCCGGTGCAGATGATATTGCTGCACGAGACCGATCTTGCCGCAATGTTCGTTGATGATCTGGCCGCGGCGCTGAAACGGCAAGGCTGGACCATCGTTCCTGCCGACGAAGCCTATCGCGATCCGATTGCCAATATGGAGCCGGATGTCGATTTCGCCGATGGCACCCGCACGCAGATGCTCGCCGCAGAGCGCAATATCGGCAATCGCTGGTATAAGCGCAATGATCAAAAAGTAGCAAAAAAGCTATTTGCCGCGAGGGTGCTGCGCGACTAGACCTTGTTGCATGAAAGCCATCAACATCGTTCGCAGCCTCACCCTTGCTGTCGCCTTGCTCGGCGCGTCCTCGGTGCAGGCGCAATCACCCGAGCAAATCGCGCAAGACGTGCTCGCCAAAAACCCGGTGATCGACGGGCATAATGACGCGCCCGAACAGATTGCCGAACGGTTCGCCAGCGATTTCTCGCAATTCGACTTCCGCAACACATTGCCCACCACCGGGACCGGTTCGAAAGTGATGCACACTGATATTAACCGGCTCCGGCAAGGCAGAGTCGGGGGGCAGTTCTGGTCGGTCTGGATCGACCCGGAACTACCGGAATTTGAGGCCGTTCAGCGGGTGATCGAGCAAATTGATATCGTCCACCGGCTGGTCGATACATATCCGGATGATCTGCAACTCGCCCTGACCGCTGACGACGTGGAGGCCGCCCGGGAAAACGGCCGTATCGCTTCGCTGATCGGCATGGAAGGCGGCCATTCGATTGGCAATTCGCTCGCCGTGCTTCGGCAGGCCTATGCGCTTGGCGCGCGCTATATGACGCTGACTCACTGGAAGACGCTCGACTGGGCCGACAGCGCGACCGATACGCCCAAAAGCAACGGTCTCTCCGAATTCGGTGTTTCCGTGGTGCAGGAAATGAACCGGCTCGGCATGATCGTCGATATCAGCCATGTATCCGAAGCGACAATGAATGACGCTCTGGACGCGACCAAGGCACCGGTGATATTCAGTCATAGTTCTGCTGACGGCGTAACCAGCCATCCCCGCAATGTCCCCGATTCGGTTCTGAAACGCCTACCGGCCAATGGCGGGGTGGTGATGGTCACCTTTGTGCCATCTTACATCAATGCCAAGAACCGGGACTGGGCCGCTGCGGAAAAGGCTGAAGAAGCCCGTGCGGCTGCTTTATATCCCGGAGATGCGGCCGCGCGAACAGCCGATCTTGCGAACTGGAATGGCGCAAACCCGATGCCGCCAGTAACGGTGAAAGATGTCGCCGACCATATCGACCATATCCGCGCTGTCGCTGGCATAGACCATATCGGCCTTGGCGGTGACTTTGACGGAATTCCCTTTACGCCCGACGACATGACCGATGTATCGACCTATCCGCTGCTATTTGCCGAACTGGCAAGGCGCGGATATAGCGCAGCCGACCTTGCAAAAATCGCCCGCAGCAACATATTGCGGGTACTGCAGGACGTTGAAACCACAGCCGCGCAAATAGCGAAGAAACAGAAATAGATATGACCCAATTTTCTTTGACCGAAGACCAGCTCGCCATTCAGGAAATGGCGCAGAAATTCACTGCCGATGCGATCACGCCCTTTGCGGCCGAGTGGGATGAAAAGCATATATTCCCGCGCGACACGATCAAACAGGCAGCAGACCTCGGCTTCGGCGGTATTTACGTGTCCGAGGAATCGGGCGGCATTGGTCTCGGGCGGCTCGAATCGGCGATCATCATGGAAGCCATGGCTTATGGCTGTCCCTCGACCAGCGCCTTTGTCTCGATCCACAATATGGCCAGCTGGATGATCGATACATATGGTTCGCAGGCGGTGAAGGACAAATATCTCCCCGATCTCGTACCGATGGAGAAAATCGCCAGCTATTGCCTGACCGAAGCCGGAGCGGGATCCGATGCGGCCTCGCTGAAAACAAAGGCCGTGCGCGACGGCGACGACTATATCGTCAACGGATCGAAACAGTTTATTTCCGGCGGCGGCGAAAATGAGATTTACGTCACGATGACGCGCACCTCCGATGATGGTGCCAAGGGTGTGACCTGCCTTGTCATCGAAAAGGACATGGAAGGCGTCAGCTTTGGCGCGCAGGAAAAGAAACTGGGCTGGCATTCGCAGCCGACCGCACAGGTCAATTTCGACAATGTCCGGGTGCCGGTTGAAAACCGCGTTGGTGGCGAGGGTGAAGGCTTTCGCATCGCCATGGCCGGTCTGGACGGCGGACGATTGAATATCGGCGCCTGTTCGCTCGGCGGTGCACAGCGTTGTCTCGATGAAGCCGTGAACTATACAAAAGAACGCAAGCAATTTGGCAAGGCGATCAGCGACTTCCAGAACACCCAGTTCATGCTCGCCGACATGGCAACCGATCTTGAAGCGTCTCGCGCGTTGCTGTATCTTGCCGCTGCAAAAGTGACAGAAGGCGCACCGGATAAAACAAAATTCGCCGCAATGGCGAAGCGGTTGGCGACCGACAATGGCAGCAAGATTGTCAATGACGCGCTGCAACTCTTTGGCGGCTATGGCTATTTGCAGGACTATCCGATCGAGCGCTTCTGGCGCGATTTGCGCGTGCATAGTATATTAGAGGGTACCAACCAGGTCATGCGTATGATCGTTTCGCGCGAATTGCTGCGCCAATAGGAAATTTATGACAGAAGATCTCATTATCAGAAAAACCGGTCGGGTTGGCCATATCAGCCTGAACCGGCCCAAAGTGATCCATTCGCTAAACCTCGACATGTGCCTTGCGATGACCGAGGCACTGCTCGCATGGCGCGACGATGACAGTGTGGAAGCGGTTATCCTCGACCACAGCGAGGGCAGGGGCTTCTGCGCAGGTGGCGATATTGCCATGCTGCGCGAATCCGGAATGACCGATGGCAAAAAAGGCCGGGAGTTTTTCTATCACGAATATCAGCTCAACCATCTGTTGTTCGAATATCCCAAACCCGTGGTCGCTTTCATGGACGGCATCACCATGGGCGGGGGCGTCGGAATTTCCCAACCCGCCAAATATCGCGTGGCAACCGAGCACACCCGGTTTGCCATGCCCGAGACGGGTATCGGACTATTCCCCGATGTTGGCGGCGGTTGGTTCCTGTCCCGGCTCGAAGGCCGGTTGGGCCAGTTTCTCGCGCTCACGGGCGCGCGGCTGGATGGCGCCGAATGCAAGGAAGTGGGTATCGCCACCCATTATCTGCCATCGGAAGCCCTGGAAGAAGCCAAGCAGCGCATTGCAGAGAAGCCCGATCGTATAGAAGGCATATTGGGGCAGCTTTCGGGTCACGCCCCCGAAGCACGGATCACCAAGAATCTCGACAAGATCGACAAGTTTTTTGCCTCCGACCGTTTCGAAGATATCCTCGCTGCGCTGGAAGCCGACGACAGCGACTGGGCGCTCAAGGAGCGTGATACGCTGGGTACCAAAAGCCCGCAGACCTGCAAGGTGGCGCTGCGCCAGCTCAAGGAAGGCGCGGCGATGGACAGCTTCGCCGACGAGATGCGCAACGAATATCGGATCGGCTACCATGTGCTGGTGATGCACGATTTCCTCGAAGGCGTGCGGGCACTGATAATCGACAAGGACAATGACCCGAAATGGAATCCGGCGACGCCCGAAGACGCGACCGACGAATGGATTGATGCGATTTTCGCACCCCTGCCAGCTAAAGAAGAATGGAAGCCCCTATGACTTACGAAACAATCCTCACCGAGAAAAAGGGTGCGGTTACCCTGATTACCCTCAACCGGCCAAAATCCCTGAATGCATTGAACAGCCAGGTGCTCGAAGAATTGATCGACGCCTTTGCTGCTTTTCAGGCTGATGACACGCAAAATTGCGCGGTTCTGACCGGTTCCGGTGACAAGGCTTTTGCTGCCGGTGCCGATATCAAGGAAATGTACGACAAGTCTGCCGCCGATTTCTATCTCGAGGATTTTTTCGCGAAATGGACCAGTCATATCGTCAAGGCGACCCGCAAGCCGTGGATCGCTGCGGTAAATGGCTTTTCGCTGGGTGGCGGCTGCGAGCTCGCCATGATGGCGGATTATATCATTGCCAGCGACAAGGCGAAATTCGGCCAGCCGGAAATCAAGCTGGGTGTTGCACCGGGCATGGGCGGCTCGCAACGGCTGACCCGCGCGATCGGCAAGGCAAAATCGATGGAAATGTGCCTGACTGGCCGGATGATGGATGCTGAAGAAGCCGAACGCTCGGGTCTGGTTGCCCGCGTGGTTCCGCATGATGATCTGCTCGATGAAGCGCTAAAGTCTGCCGCGCTTGTCGCATCGATGCCGCCGATGGCCGCTCAGGTGAACAAGGAAATGGTCAATGCGGCGTTCGAGAATAATCTCGAGCAGGGCTTGGTCCACGAACGGCGCCTGTTCCAGATCCTGACCGCCACCGAAGACAAGAAAGAGGGCATGGCTGCCTTCATCGAAAAACGCGAAGGCCAATGGAAGGGACGCTAGGAATAGCTGCTTCCACCTTGCAAGGCCGCCGGCTTTGTTCCGCTGACAATCACTGGAGACTATAATGAAAATCGGATTTATCGGCCTTGGCAATATGGGCGGCGGCATGGCCGCCAATCTCGCAAAAGTGGGGCACGAGGTTTTTGCCTTTGACCTGTCCGGCAACGCGCTCGCGAAAGCTGGCGAAGCCGGCTGTCATCCGGTTAGCGACGCCGCACAGGCGGTCCAGAATATGGAAGCCGTCGTGACCATGCTCCCGGCGGGTACCCATGTCCGCAAGGTCTATGAATATGAGATCATCATCAATGCCAATCCCGGTACCTTGGTGATCGATTGTTCGACCATCGACGTCGATAGCGCTCGCGATGTTGCCACGATGGCGGAAGCCAAGGGCCTCGTCCCAGTGGATGCCCCTGTATCCGGCGGTATCGCGGCAGCCAATGGCGGCACATTGACCTTCATGGTTGGTGGCAGCGACGAGGGCTTCAAACGGGCTGAACCGATCCTGTCCGACATGGGCAAAGCGGTTATCCACGCCGGTGGCAATGGCGCAGGGCAGGCTGCGAAAATCTGCAACAACATGCTGCTTGGCGCATCGATGATCGCGACCTGCGAGACGTTCAAGATGGCGGAGAAGCTCGGGCTCGACCTGCAGACATTCTACGATATCTCCTCCAAGGCATCAGGACAGAACTGGTCAATGACCAGCTATTGCCCGGTCCCCGGCGTCGGCCCGCAAAGCGCGGCGGACAATGATTATGAAGGCGGATTTGCCGCTGCCTTGATGCTTAAAGATCTCCGGCTGGCGATGGAAGCCGCACAGAGTGCTGGAGCGGATGTGCCAATGGGCGCTGAAGCTGCGAAACTCTACGAGCAATATGCCGAAACAGAGGGGCAGGGCGGCAAGGATTTCTCCGGCATCATCAATATGCTGGCCAAGGGCTGACCTTCAATGCCGCCGGTGTGGATGGTAATGTGCGGTCTGTCAGGGACAATCGCGGTGATTGCAGAGATCGGTAACCGGCGGCGCAACAATCGCCGCGATATTGAAGATGTCGGCTTCATGCCATGGTCAACAATCACCGCTCTGGCATTGCTGACCTTCGGCATATCCATAGCCTTCGGTCTCGGATTTATCTCGACCGAATAAGCCGCTGATTACAGGCAGGCTTCCAGCAGTGGCTGGTTGAATCCATATTGACGCGCCTTGTCGAGCGTATAGGGGCGCAGGCCGGCGGATTGATATTCACCGATGATCTTGCCGTCGGCATCCTCGTCAATATATTGATATTTGAACAATTCCTGGGTCACGATCACGTCGCCTTCCATCCCGATCACTTCGGTGATGTTGGTCGTGCGACGCGAACCGTCGCGGAGACGTTTGACCTGAACGATCAGATCGACCGATTCCGCAATCTGGCGGGAAATGGCTTCTTTCGGAATCTTGATGTCGCCCATCAAAATCATATTCTCCATACGGCCGAGACATTCGCGCGGGCTGTTGGCGTGAAGCGTACACATGGAGCCGTCATGGCCGGTGTTCATGGCGGCGAGAAGGTCGAAACATTCCGCGCCACGAATTTCGCCGAGGATGATACGGTCAGGACGCATACGCAGGGCGTTCTTGACCAGATCGCCGATGGTAATCGCTCCCTTTCCTTCAAGGTTCGGGGGACGGGTTTCGAGGGGAAGCCAATGCGGCTGTTGCAAGCGAAGTTCGGCAGCATCCTCGATAGTCAGCACGCGTTCGCCCGGATCGATCATCTTGGACATGGCGTTGAGCATGGTCGTTTTACCCGAACCGGTACCGCCCGAGATAACGACATTGAACCGGCAGGCACCAGCAATCTTGAGCACAGTGCACATTTCTTCGGACATCGAACCGAAGTTCTTCATCATGTCGAGAGTGATCGGTTTTTCGGAAAACTTACGAATCGAGATCGCTGTGCCCTTGAGGCTCAGCGGCGGCACGATAACGTTGACACGCGAACCGTCCTTGAGACGGGCATCGGCCAGCGGTGTGGTCTGGTCGACGCGGCGGCCGACCTGGTTGACGATCCGTTGGGCGATCTGGAACAGATGTTCCTCGTCGCGGAACTGGATCGGTGCGATTTCAAGCTTACCCTTGATTTCGATATAGGTCTGTTCCGGACCATTGACCATGATATCCGAAATATCCGGGTTGCTGAGCAGTTCCTCAAGCGGTCCAAAGCCGAGCAGTTCGTCGACCAGCACCTTTTCCAGTGCAAATTGTTCACGCCGGTTGAGTGTCAGTTTCAGCTCGGTCAGCACTTCCATGATGATCGGGCGGAATTCTTCGGTCAGCTCTTCCTTGTTCAAGGTTGCAGCAGCTTCCGGATCGACGCGCTCGAGCAGGCGAGGGAGCACCTGTTCCTTGATTTTGTGGACGGAGGCCCCGAAGCCTTCCTCCTTGTCGCCACCGTCAGTCATCGGTTGCGAGCGTTCGGAAAGCCGCGCCATCGCGTCATTGGGATCGGTAACGGCCGCTGGTGGCGGGGCGGATTCACCTGGCAGAGGTATGGATTCGATCGGAGGGAATTGATTGCCGCCGAGATTATCTTCGGGGTTGTCAGATCTGGCAGTCTTCTTGCCGCCGCCATTCATAGGCTTCGCGACACCAAAGGACGATTTTCCCCCGCCCAGTCCATTTCTCTTGCCAAATGCGCTCATGCTGTTCTGTCCGATTTAACTGATATCACAAGATACATGCCCTCTTTCCCCGAAATTGGTTAATAAACCGGAAAATTTGTTTGATTGGATCAGGATGTTTGCAAATATGCTTTTTATTTGAAGCTTATATGGCGGCTGGCGACCATCACGCTGGCACTGGTCGCATTTGCCGGTTTCCCGCCGCGAAATACGGTGATCAAGTCCAAGGCCGGTGGCTGGCCTGCTGCGATCATCTGTCTCCAGCTACTGATCGTCACTGCGATCAGTATTTTCTATCTGGCGACCCGATAGACGGACCCGCTATGATGGTTGGATTGCTGATAATTTTCAGCGGGTTGCTGCTTTAGCGCAGCGAGCGCAGGGCAACCACCGGGCTGGAGGCATAACTTCAGTCAGGACGCTGAACGCCTGCCACGGCACCAATGACGAAAAAAATGGTTCGACTAGCCGACCACAAACGGCTCAGTCAGGAAATAGCTTCGGCGAGAACCGTCAGGCCCTTGTCATTCACTTCGGCAAAGCCGCCCTGAACCGAAATCGTTTCCGGGACTCCGCCTTCGGTGGCGTAGATGACCAGATCGGCGTCGCGGATCGTCGACATGACCGGCGCATGATTGGCGAGCACGCCAAAATCACCCTCGGTACCGGGCACTACCACCATGAAAACATCATCCGAGCGGACGAGCTTTTCAGGGGTTACGAGTTCGAAATGTAGGTTTGCCATGATAGTACCTTTATACCGTTGGTCCTGAGCTCGCCGGAGCGCGTATGTCGAGCATTCGTGCCGTTCGGCGGCTCAGTGCCAATGGATGTAGCTTAGGCCGCTTCAGCAGCCATTTTTTTGCCTTTTTCGATCGCTTCTTCGATGCCGCCGACCATGTAGAAGGCATTTTCGGGAAGGTAATCATATTCGCCTTCGACAACAGCCTTGAACGATTTGATCGTGTCTTCGAGATCAACGAACTTGCCCTTGATGCCGGTGAAGACTTCCGCAACGTGGAACGGCTGCGACAGGAACTTCTGGATCTTCCGGGCGCGTTGAACGACCAGCTTATCTTCTTCAGAAAGCTCGTCCATGCCGAGAATGGCGATGATGTCCTGCAAAGACTTATATTTTTGCAGGGTTTCCTGAACAGCACGGGCCGTATCATAATGTTCCTGGCCAACAACGCGCGGTTCGAGAACACGCGAGGTGGAATCGAGCGGATCAACAGCAGGGTAGATGCCCAGCTCCGAAATCGCACGGTTCAAAACGGTGGTTGCATCGAGGTGGGCAAAGGATGTTGCCGGTGCAGGATCAGTCAAATCGTCGGCAGGAACATAAATTGCCTGCACCGATGTAATCGAGCCCTTGTTGGTCGAAGTAATACGTTCCTGCAGCGCACCCATGTCGGTCGACAGGGTAGGCTGATAGCCCACAGCCGAAGGAATACGGCCAAGAAGTGCGGACACTTCCGAACCTGCCTGGGTGAAGCGGAAGATGTTGTCGATGAAGAACAGAACATCCTGGCCTTCGACGTCCCGGAAATATTCCGCCTGGGTCAGACCGGAGAGAGCCACACGAGCACGCGCTCCTGGAGGTTCGTTCATCTGGCCGAATACGAGAGCCACTTTCGAACCTTCCGACTTCGGATTGCCGTCGGCATCCTTGGCGATAACGCCAGCGTCGAGAAATTCGTGATAGAGATCGTTACCTTCACGGGTACGCTCACCAACACCGGCGAAAACGGATGTACCGCCGTGGCCTTTTGCGATGTTGTTGATCAGTTCCTGAATAAGAACGGTCTTGCCCACGCCGGCGCCGCCGAACAGGCCAATTTTACCGCCCTTTGCATAAGGTGCGAGCAGATCGACAACCTTAATACCGGTTACGAGAATTTCATTCTCGGTTGACTGGTCAACAAAAGCAGGAGCTTCCGCGTGAATAGGAGAGGTCAATTTGTTGCCGATCGGGCCGCGTTCGTCGATTGGCTCACCGATCACGTTCATGATCCGGCCAAGCGTTTCAGGGCCGACAGGCATCATGATCTGCGAACCGGTATCGGTTACTTCCTGACCGCGGGTAAGACCTTCGGTCGCATCCATTGCGATGGTACGAACTGTGTTCTCGCCGAGATGCTGTGCAACCTCCAACACCAGCCGGTTGCCGTTGTTGCTGGTTTCCAGAGCCGAGAGAATTGCCGGGACTTCGCCGTCAAAGGTTACGTCGACGACAGCGCCGATAACCTGAGAAATGCGGCCTACATTTTTGGTTTTTGCCATTTTTACGTTTCCTTGCGTACGTGCTTTAGAGCGCTTCAGCGCCAGCGATAATTTCAATCAATTCGGTGGTAATCGCGGCCTGACGGCTGCGGTTATAGACGATGGTAAGGTTGTCGATCAGATCGCCGGCATTGCGGGTCGCATTGTCCATGGCGGTCATCGATGCACCTTGTTCCGACGCGTTATTTTCCAGCAACGCACCGAAAATCTGGGTGGTCAGATTGCGCGGGAGCAGCGCTGCGAGGATTTCTTCCTCGTCCGGCTCATATTCCACTGCGCCTGTGGATTCGGCGATAGTGCCTTCCTCCATCGCAATCGGAATGATTTGCTGAACCGTCGGTTCTTGAACCAGAGCAGACCTGAACTTGCCGTAGAACAGATGGGCGACGTCAAATTTGCCTTCTTCAACCATCGCAGTCAGATCTTCGGCTACCGCTTTGGCTTCTTCGTAACCAGGCGCCTTGACGTTCGAAGTGTCGAAATGCTTCAGAATTAACCCGGGATAGAAACGCTTGATGATCGGAATGCCCTTGCGCCCAACCATATAGAAAAAGACCTTCTTGCCTTCACCGAGCAGCTTGTCGGCCTTGGCGCGGGCTTCTTTGACGATATTGGCATTAAACGCGCCGCAGAGACCGCGGTCCGATGTAGCGACGACCAGCAGATGGGTTTCGTTCTTGCCAGTGCCAGCCAATAGTTTCGACGAATTTTCGTCAATCGAAACTTTGGAGGCGAGGCTCGACATCACCTTTTCCATCTGCGCGGCATAGGGACGCGCAGCTTCCGCAGCCATTTGGGCCCGACGTAGCTTCGCCGCTGCGACCATCTTCTTGGCCTTGGTGATCTTCTGGGTCGATTTAACCGACGCGATCCGATCTTTCAGTTCTTTAAGACTAGCCATTTCGTTCCTTCAATTGTCATTCCCGCAAAGACGGGAACCCAGTTCCATAAAAATGTCGCTCTGCGGCTTTTCTATTCACTGGACCCCGGATCAAGTCCGGGACAACATTTTCTCCTTATGCAAACGTCTTGCCGAAGGCCGCCAGAGCCGCTTCGAGAGCTGCTTTGGTGTCATCTGCCAAGTCACCGCTTTCACGGATTGTTTTCAAAATGTCGCCATGTTCGCTGCGCAAATGGGCCAGCATGGCTTCTTCGTAGCGCACAACGTCAGTAACCGCGACGGGATCTAGATGCCCGTTGGTACCGGCGTAGATCGAGGCCGTCTGCTCTTCGAATGGAAGAGGTGAAAACTGCGCCTGTTTCAGAAGCTGGGTCAAGCGCTCACCACGTGCCAGCAATTTCTGCGTCGATGCATCGAGATCGGAACCGAACTGGGCAAAAGCAGCCATTTCGCGATATTGTGCCAGATCGAGCTTAATCGAACCCGAAACCTTCTTCATTGCCTTTGTCTGAGCGGCAGAACCAACACGAGACACGGACAGACCCACGTTAATCGCAGGACGGATGCCCTGGTTGAAGAGGTCGGTTTCGAGGAAGATCTGCCCGTCGGTGATCGAAATCACGTTGGTTGGAATATAGGCCGAAACGTCACCAGCCTGGGTTTCGATGATCGGCAGAGCGGTCAAAGAACCGGAGCCATTGGCTTCGTTCATCTTCGCGGCACGTTCGAGCAAACGACTGTGGAGATAGAAAACGTCACCAGGATAAGCTTCACGTCCTGGAGGACGACGCAACAGCAGGGACATCTGGCGATAAGCCACAGCCTGCTTGGAGAGATCGTCATAAACGATACAGGCGTGCATGCCGTTGTCGCGGAAATATTCACCCATCGTCACACCGGTATAAGGTGCGAGATACTGGAGAGGCGCAGGCTCGGAAGCGGTTGCAGCAACCACGATCGAATATTCCATGGCGCCATTTTCTTCGAGGCTCTTGACGATCTGTGCAACCGTCGAGCGCTTCTGGCCGATGGCAACATAGATGCAGTAGAGCTTCTTGCTTTCGTCGTCGCCGGCGTTGACTGTCTTCTGGTTGATGAACGTGTCGATTGCGACAGCGGTCTTGCCGGTTTGACGGTCACCAATGATCAATTCGCGCTGGCCACGGCCAACAGGAACGAGAGCGTCGAGCGCTTTCAGGCCGGTCTGGACGGGTTCGTGAACCGATTTACGCGGGATAATGCCCGGCGCCTTGACTTCAACACGGCTACGCTGCGTGGTTTTGATCGGGCCCTTGCCGTCAATCGGGTTGCCGAGACCGTCAACCACACGACCGAGCAATTCCTTGCCGATCGGAACGTCCACAATCGTGCCGGTCCGCTTGACCACGTCACCTTCTTTGATTTCGGCGTCAGAGCCGAAGATCACGACGCCGACATTGTCAGCCTCGAGGTTCAGCGCCATGCCCTGAATACCGTTGGAGAATTCAACCATCTCGCCGGCTTGCACCTGATCGAGACCGTGGATACGGGCGATACCGTCACCGACGGCGAGCACGGTTCCGACTTCGGAGACCTGGGCTTCATTGCCAAAATTGGCGATCTGGTCCTTGATGACCTTTGAAATTTCTGCGGCGCGAATATCCATGTGTATCTTCCTTTAGCCCTTCATGGCCTGCGATAGGGTGTTCAAACGGGTTTTAATCGAGCTGTCGATCATCTGGCTGCCGATTTTCACGACGAGCCCGCCCAATATGGACGGATCAACGGCGGTGGAAACGCTAACATCGCTTCCCACACGTTTCTTGAGCTGCGCCTTGAGCGCATCAATCTGTTTTTTATCCAATGGGTGAGCCGAGGTAACTTCTGCGGTGATCTCGCCACGATGGTCAGATGCCAATGTGGAAAAGGCACGAATGACAGCAGGAATCTGGTCGAGCCGACGATTCGCCGCGAGCACGCCGAGCGTGTTGGTAGACAGCTTGTCGAGGCCAAGGGCCTTGGCCGTGGCTGCAATAGCTCTGCCTGCATCATCGCGGGAGACAACCGGGCTGCTGGTCAGCGCCCTGAGGTCACTCGATTCGGCCATGGCTGCGCTCAATGTCGCGAGACTGGCCTGCACCGCGTCGATGCTCTTCTTTTCTTTTGCGAGCGCGAACAAAGCCGTGGCGTAACGCCCCGCTAAACTCGCTCTAATGCCGCTGGAATGATCCACGCGTTTGCTTCTCCCTGACCGTAAGCACGGTCTGAAAACCGTTGATGAAATGGTCCGCTTAATGGCCGGAAATTCTGCGATTCCGCCCACGGATGCGCGGCGTCTAGCAACCATTTTGCTGCGATGCAAGATGGCTTGGGGAACCAATTTCCCGAAAGGCCAAACCAGCAGCTTTTAGCCGCTTTGAATTGTTCAGCGCATGATTATTAGCTTTGAACGCAAGATACGGGAAGCCGGGTGGGGTGCGTTGATTTAAATCTACAGGAACATCCAGCATCGGAGACGTTCTATGACCTATCAAATAACCGGATTGAGCCCGGATCTTGCCAAACCTTTTGAGGGCGCGTCGGCCGAAGAACTCTCGGCGATGGGCGCGGTAACAATGATTGCGACCAGCAAACCCGGCTTTCCCTGTCGGGTATCGCTGGAGGACGCCGAAGTGGGGGAAGAGCTGATTCTGTTCCACTACATCTCCCACGATGTCGATTCTCCCTATCGGAACTCAAATGCGATATTTGCGAGAACCGGGCTGACGACAGCGGCGCAATATACGGATGTCATTCCGCCGGTATTCCATGGCCGAACTCTGGGCATGCGGGGGTTCGGTTCGGACGCGATGTTGAAAACGGCGAAACTGTCCTTCCCCGGGGATGCAGACCGGTCGATCCGTGCGCTATTTGAACTGGACGAGGTTGCCTATATAGATGTGCATAACGCAGCCCATGGATGTTTCGTCGCGCGGGTGGAGAGGTTTGAGCCGTGAACCAGCAAATAGTGGATAATGTTCGAGCATGGACGGCGGTGCAGGCCCGCGACCGCAGCTTCGACGGAAAATTCGTCACGGGTGTCCTGAGCACCGGCATCTATTGCCGCCCCTCCTGCGCCGCCCGCCATCCCAAACGCGAAAATGTCCGGTTTTTTGCAACAGCTGAGCAGGCAGAGGCAGCAGGTCTGCGCGCCTGCTTGCGCTGTCTCCCCAATGATGTGGCGCGTGATGAAGCCGCGGTGAAGACGATCATTGATGCGATCCGTATGGCCGAGAGCGCACCGAGTCTTGCCGAGCTTGGCGAACGGACCAGCTACTCGCCGACTCACCTTCAAAGAATTTTCAAACGCGAAACCGGATTGTCGCCCGCCGCCTATGCGCGGGCCGTGCGACGGGAGCGGGTCAAGGATGCGCTGGACGGTGGCGCATCGGTCACCGAAGCGATTTATGACGCGGGCTACGGATCGGCGTCGCGTTTTTACGAGGAACAGAAAAAGGGCCGGAAGATGGGCATGAAACCGGGCGTCTGGAAAAACGGCGGGGCAGGGGTGACGGTGCACTGGGCCATTGTCGAAACCTCGCTCGGCGCGATGATGGTCGCCGCGACCGACAAAGGTATTTGCTGCCTGTCGTTCAACGAAGGCGAGGAAGAATTGCGTGACCGCTTCCCGAAAGCGGACTTGCGGGCCGGCGGCGATGCTTTCGCCAAATTGCTCGCGCAAGTGGTTGCTCAGGTGGAAACGCCGGGCCGCCCGCATAATATCCCGATCGATGTGCAGGGCACCGCCTTTCAGGAAGCGGTCTGGCAGGAATTGCGTAAGATCCCCGAAGGCGAAACCCGAAGCTACGCCGATATCGCGATAGCTATTGGCAAGCCGAAAGCGGTTCGCGCTGTGGGGAGTGCCAATGGCGCCAACCATGTCGCCGTCCTGATTCCCTGCCACCGCGTGGTGCGCAGCGACGGCACCATGGGCGGCTATGCCTACGGGCTGGAGATAAAGACGCGTTTGCTGGAAAAGGAAGCGAAATGAACCAGAAAATAAAGGAATTTGGCGATCTTCACGTACCGGGCGATCCCTTGATATTGGTCAATATCTGGGATGCCGGCAGTGCCAAAGCGGTTGCAGCCGCCGGTGCAAAGGCTTTGGCAACGGGAAGCTATGGCGTAGCCGGTGCCCAAGGAATCGCCGACGGCGAGGCCTTTCCCCTCGATGACGCGATTATCAATCTTGAACATATCGTTGCGGCGTCGGATCTGCCGATAAGCATTGATATGGAAGCCGGATATGGCGCGGATGCCGCGGAAGTTCGCCAGTCGGTGCAACGCGCTGTTGATGCCGGCGCGAGCGGCATCAACATGGAAGATCGCATGCCCGGAGAGAATAAGCTGATTGCACCCGAGGTTTTTGCAGAGCGTGTGGCCGCCGCCGCTTCAACCGGACTTTGGGTTAATGCCCGATGCGACGTTTTTCGTGGCCAATCGGCAGAGACCGATGGCGATGCGCTGGTGCAGCAGGTTCTACAGCGAGCAAAAATATATGCCGATGCCGGGGCAGGGAGCCTGTTTGTTCCGTTTCTGAGCGACAGAAAATGCATAAGCGCGATTTGCGATGCGTCGCCTTTGCCGGTCAATATATTGCGCTCGTCCGACGGTCCGGGTGCCGCAGAACTGGCCAGCCTGGGCGTTGCGAGAATCAGCCACGGGCATCAGCCGTGGGCCGCAGCGATGAGCTGGCTGACGAGGCAGGCGGAAAAGATATTCAACGGCAAGGAGCCTGATTACTGAGCGACTTTCTTGCACTCGTAAACCAGACTCTCGTTCGCCTGAGAGGGTAGTTCCGCTCTGATCGCTTTCACCATATCCTCGATATCGGCTAGTGCTTCGTTATCCTTGGTACAGGCCCTGTTGCCATATTTTGCGCGGATTTCCCGGGCCTTGGTCATCTGGTCCAGGCCCATCAGGTAGCGTTCCTCGGTAAACTCGCTGCGATCCGGCTGGAAGCTGCTGATGGTGATTGTCTGTTCCTGATTGGGCACGAATATCCGCGACCATTTGGCGCCGTCGCGGCCATATTGGGTGCGGCCATTGACGCAGCCGCCGTCAGCCCATTCAAGCGGCATCTCATTCTGCTGCGATACGGTGATCCGGCTCCGGTTTGGGTTGATCGTGCATTGATATTTGCCCGATGTAACGATGGTTGCTTGCTGGGGAGCAGCCTTGTCACCTTTTTCCTGCAACGCAACAGCCACACGATCGTCTATTTCGGTGAAGTCCGGGCGGGACAGGAAGATGAAGACCGCGCCAAGCAGCAATACGGCTGCGGCACCTGCGGCTGCGATGGCCGGGTTGCGCTTACCCTGAACCATCATCATGCCTGCGCCGCCCGCAGCGAGCAGGGCCAGTACCAGCATCAGCGCCGCTATGGCCATCCGGTTTTCGCGCTCGGCGATGATGTCCTGCGATATGCCGGTGCGCAATTCGGCCTCCGCGCGCTGGCGCTTTTCCGCTTCCGCATCCTTAGCCGCGTCCACTTGCGCGCGGGCAGCGGCTTCGCGTAGCTGTTCTTCCTGGCTGATCTCCGCAGCGGACCGGCACGGCGTTGCCGTCGATCCCACCTTCACGCCAGCCTTGCGCAGGAAGCTCAAAATCTCGCGCGCGGACACGGCAAAGCCGAATTCCGCATCATTGCCGTCACTGATGGACCCGAAGCTGTTCGCGCCCAGCACCCGGCCGCAATTGTCGATCAGCGGCCCGCCGCTATTGCCCGATGCAATCGGCGCAGTGTGGAGGATCGTATCGAATTGTTTTGTGGTGCGACCGCCGGAAACCGTGCCCGTGGTCTTGACTGGCGACATCGGGTTGATCAGGTCATCCAGATCAAGTCCCTGCGCCCGGTCGACAGAACCGGGATAGCCGACCGCCACCACATCGGCGCCATCGGCAACCTGGCCGCCAAAAATCGTCAATGGCGGCAATCGTCCGCCGTCCAATACCTGAATGAGCGCCAGATCGTTGCTGGGTGAATAAGCGATGATCTTTCCGCCATAGCTGGTGCCGCCCTGCGACGGGATGATGCCGATGACCACGGAGCTTTCCTGCCGCGCGATCTCTACGACATGGGCGTTGGTGACAATCTTGTCCGGAGCAACCACGAAACCGCTGCCATGCCCGACAAAGGCAACCTTGTCTCCATCCTTGGCGGCAAGCACCACGCGGACAACCGAGCGGCTGGCGGCGCTGATATCGGCCGGGTCGGCCTGGGCGGGGCCGGTGAGCAGGGTTGCGGTGGTGATTGCGACGAACAGGAATAGCTTTTTGATCATGGTTCGGCTCATGCTTCAAATATGTGCAATATTCAAAGGACTTTTGAACTTCCTTTAGCCCCTCCTTTTCAAAGGAGGGGTTGGGGTAGTTGCGAGCGCAAGCGAGCCCGCGCGATATCTAAGCAAAAACCGGCATCGAACCGGTTGATACCTCGCCCACCCAATCCCCTTAGCGGTACAGGGAATCAGACAAAACTATAGGGGTCGACGTCCACCCCGACCCGTACCGCGCGAGGCCATTCCAGCTGTTCCAGCCATTCGCGCATGATATTCTGCAAGTCGACCGACCGCAGCGCGTGGACCAGCAACCGATGGCGGTGCCGTCCGCGTAGCATCGCCAGCGGGGCAGGGGCAGGGCCGTAAACCGAAAATCCGTCGAGCTTGGGAGCGGTCTGTCCGATCAGGCGCGCCGTTTCCATCGCTTCCTTATTATCCTCGGACGACACGATGATCGCGGCCCAGCGGGCGAATGGCGGAGCGAGAGCCTGTCGCCGTGATTCAATCTCGGCGGCATAGAAACCTTCCCGGTCATTCTTGATCAGCGCCTGGATCACCGGCGCGTTCGGCATCCGGGTCTGGACATAGACACGGCCAGGCTTTTCGGCGCGACCGGCCCGCCCGGCAACCTGCGCGATCTGCTGGAAACTGCGTTCGGCGGCGCGCAGGTCGCCGCCTTCCAGCCCGATATCCGCGTCGACCACGCCGACCAAAGTCAGATTGGGGAAATGATAGCCCTTGGTCACCAGCTGGGTGCCGACGACGATATCGATCGCTCCCGCTTCCATCTGGTGGACGAAATCGGCGGCTTTCTGCGGTGACCAAATCGTGTCCGAAGTGACGATCGCGGTCCGGGCCTGCGGGAACAGCATCTTGACCTCGTCGCAAATCCTTTCAACTCCGGGACCGCAGGCCACCAGACTGTCTTCGTCACCGCATTCCGGGCATTTTTCCGGGATCGGCATGACATGGCCGCAATGGTGGCAGGCGAGGCGGCGGGTCAGGCGATGCTCGACCATCCAGGCCGTGCAATTGGGGCAGTCGATCCGGTGGCCGCAAGTCCGGCAGAGGGTCAGCGGCGCAAAACCGCGCCGGTTCAGGAACAACAGCGACTGCTCGCCGCGCTCCAGATTTTCCTCCAGTGCGTTCACCAGCGTCGGTGCCAGCCAGCTTCCGCGCGGCGGCACATCCTCGGTCAGGTCCAGCGCCTCGATATCGGGCATCGTCGCCCCGCCAAAACGCGCTGGCAGTTCGAGCAGCTCATAATTGCCCTGCTCGACCTGATGGCGGCTCTCGATCGCCGGCGTGGCGGAGGCCAATATGACCGGAATCTTCTCGTAAAGCCCGCGCATCACCGCGACATCGCGGGCGTGGTAGCGGACTCCGTCTTCCTGCTTGAAGCTGGTCTCGTGGGCTTCGTCGACGATGATCAGTCCCAGTTTGGCGTAGGGCAGGAACAGGGCGGAACGCGCACCGACGATCACCTTGGCGTTGCCCTCGGCCAGCGCCCGCCAGTTTTTCTTGCGTTCCGACTGTTTCATTCCGCTGTGCCAGGCGAGAGGCTCAGCCCCGAACCGCGCATGGAACCGGTCGAGAAATGGCTCGGTCAGCGCGATTTCGGGCAACAGCACCAGCACCTGCTTGTCCTGACGCAAGGCTTCGGCGACCGCTTCAAAATAGACCTCGGTCTTGCCCGAGCCGGTTACACCGTCGAGCAAAAAGGGTTTGAACTCAGATGCTCGGACCGCCTCGATCAATATATTGCTGACCCTCTGCTGATCCTCGCTGAGATCAACCGTGTCGAAATCGGGCAAGGGCTTGGCACTGGTGGCAAACGGGGAAACGTCTTCCCGGTCAAACACGCCCAGCTTTTCCAGCCCCCGGATCACTGCGATCGATACACCGGCCTTATTGGCCAGTTCGCTGATCGTCCCTTGCACGCCGATCAATTTTTCGAGCGCCTGTTTGCGTTGCGGCGTTAACCGGTCCGGTACCGAGCCGTTCAGGCGATATTCGCTGATCGGGCGATTGTCGGCAAAGGCGGCTCCGCTGGAAAGGACCATGCGCAATACCGATGCGGGAGAGGCGAAATAATAAGCCGCCGTCCATTCGATCAGCCGCCGCAATGGCGCACGCAACGGCGGTACATCGCGAACCTCCAGCAAGGGGCGCAGCTTCTTCGGGTCAATCTCCTCGACCGGAAAACTCTCGGCCTCCCACACGACTCCGGGCAGTTTGCGCGGGCCAAGCGGTGCCATCACGATCGAACCGGGCTCGACCTGCATGCCGTCGGGGACACGGTAATCGAGCGGGCCCAGAGCGGCATTAAGGAGGAGTACACGAACGCGATTCATATTCATGCTATAGGCAGCTTATCATCATCCGTCATTCTTGCTTTGACGAAAACAGGAGAGAGTAATGATCTATCATCGCAGATCGATTTTGGGCTTTGGCGTTGTCGCCGGATTGCTGGTGCTTCCCGGCTGTTCAAGCCTGCCGGGTCTCAGCCTGACCGAGGCCATAAAACGGCTTCTCACCCTGTCTTCACAAAACGCCTTTGCCGAACTGCTCCAGCCGAATGGTTTCTTCGATAGTGAGGTAGCCCGAATTTCCGTGCCGGATTCTCTGGGTGGGTCGCGGGTGACCAGCGTCGCAACGGCCCTGTTGCGCTCCAAGCCGATTCAGGACCGCCTGCTGAAACAGGTTAACCGGGCAGCAGAAACCGGTGCCGAACTCGCCGCTCCGATCGTCGCGGAAACCATCCGCAATATGAGCATCGCCGACGCAGCCGCGATCATTAACGGCGGACCGCGCGCCGCCACCAGCCTGCTGCAGGGCCAGCTGGGCAATACACTGGTCGACCGGATGCTGCCCGGCGTCGGCAATGGGCTGAGATTGTTCGACAATGAAATTATCAATCTCGTGCTCTCGCAAGCTACCAATGTCGATTTTTCCAGCGTCAGCCGCGATGTGACCAACAAGGTCAGCGACGCCATCTATCGCTCGATCGGCGCACAGGAAGAATCGATTCGCGCCAATCCGCGTGCCACCAATGATCCCTTGCTCATTGCCGTGCTGGGCGTTGGAAAGGCATTTTAAGGGCATTTTATCCCGCAATTTTCCCCCAATCTATCCACAGCTTTCTGGCTGCAAAGGCGGGGCGGCAGTTTCACGCCTCGCGGAAAGCGGATAGGCAAATCGTAACAGCCGCTTTTTTCCTATTTCTGGAGCCAGACCGATGAAATTCTTTGTAGATACAGCCGATACCGCAGAAATCGCTGACCTTGCTGCGACCGGCATGGTCGACGGCGTCACCACCAACCCGTCGCTGATCAAGAAATCCGGTCGCGATATCATGGAAGTTACCAAGGAAATCTGCGGCCTGACCGACGGACCGGTTTCCGCCGAAGTCATCGCGCTCGATCACGAGACGATGATGAAAGAGGCCGAAGTGCTGCGCAAGATCGCAGACAATGTCTGCATCAAGGTGCCATTGACGATCGACGGGCTGAAAACCTGCAAGGCGCTGACCAGCGAAGGCACGATGGTCAATGTCACATTATGCTTCTCTGCCAATCAGGCACTGCTCGCGGCCAAGGCCGGCGCCAGCTTCATCTCGCCGTTCGTTGGACGCCATGATGACAATGGTCTAGATGGCATGACGCTGATCGAAGACATCCGGCTGATCTACGACAACTACGCCTTTGACACGGAAATCCTGGTCGCTTCGATCCGCCACCCTATTCACGTGCTCGAATCAGCCCGCATCGGCGCCGATGTCGGAACCATGCCGCCCAACGTCATCCGCAACCTGTTCAAACATGTGCTGACCGACAAGGGCCTCGAAGGCTTTCTGAAGGATTGGGAATCGACCGGTCAGAATATCGGTTGATCTGACAATCACCATCCGGAATTGATCGTCATCCAGAATTAAACCGTCATCCTGAACTTGTTTCAGGACCTCCAACGGCAGCGCGCTAAATCAAGGGGTCCTGAAACAAGTTCAGGATGAGGAGATTTCATTACCAGTCGGTAAGGAAGCGGTTGATCAAAAACCTTTGGGTGCCGGATCAACCACGACAAAGCTTCCGCTGCGGATTTCCTGAACTTCCAGCGCGCGCTCCGAAACGCCATCGGCCTTGAACCGGAAGACGCCGTCGAGGCCGATGAATCCGCCCTTGTCGGTCAGCTTGTTGATCGGGAAGGGCGATCCCACTTTCCAGTCGCGCGCGACCTTGACCGTCAACAGCACCGAATCATAGCCGAGGCTCGATAGCCGGAATGGCGCCGTGCCATAGCGAGCGCGATATTTGTCGGCATATTGCTTGTACAGGCTATCCGAAACGCTGGCGAACCAGGCCCCTCTTATCGAGGGTGCGCCGGCCAGGTTGCTGCTGGTATTCCACAGGTCTGTGCCGAGGATTTTCGCTGTTTCGCTGGCATTCTTGCGAATATAGGGAGCGGCCTTGATCGCCATGTCGCCATTGTCGGCTATCAGCACTGCTTCGAAATCGCCATTTTGGGCAAGTTTCCTGGAAGCGGCTTCCAGCGACTTGGCATCACGATTGAACGTCTGGATCGAAACCACCGTGCCGCCGGCATCCTTGACGCTGCGCAGCAGGGTAGAGGAAGCGCGTTGTCCGTAAACGCCATTGGGAACCAGCGCCGCGAAGCGCGACATGCCTTTTGATTTTGCATATCCCACGACCCGGTCGATCGACTGCGACGGGACATGGCCTAGAATGAAGACATTGTTACCGGCAACCCCGCTGTCATTGGAAAAACTCAATATCGGTACGCCGGCGGGACGAGCAATATTCGCCGTCGCGACAACATTGTCGCTGAGCAGGGGGCCGATGATCAGCTTGTTGCCGTCGCGGATCGCGCTTTGCGCCGCTGCGGTCACGCCTTTGGCCGTGTCATAGCTGGTCATGCGGATATTCTCCGCCTTGGTATCAAGCAGCGCCATGGTCGTCGCATTGGCTAGCGACTGGCCGATGCCGGCATTTTTACCGGACAATGGCACCAGCAGGGCAATACGGTGATGTTTCTGGTCGTCGGGCAGTCCCGCGGTCACCGGTGACGGTGTCGGGGTGGCTGTTGGCGGCGCTTCTGCTCCCCGCGGAACGACCGTTGCGCAGCCTGCGAGAAAAACAAAAGCCGAAACGCCGGTCCACTTCAAAAAGCTGCGCCTTCTGCTTTGATCTTGTCCTTGATACACCTTGTCTGCCATGACCGTCATATGTCTGCTCCTACCCAACCCGGTCTCTATATCGTTGCCACCCCAATCGGCAACCTTGGAGATTTGTCACGCCGCGCCGAGGAAACCCTCGCTTGCGCCGATATCATCCTGGTCGAAGATACAAGAGTTACTGCCAAGCTCTTGAATCATATTGGTAAAAAGACCAGAATGATGGTCTATAACGACCATAAGTCGGCGGTCGACCGAGAGGCTATTTTGGACGCGGTGCGATGTAAAATTGTCGCACTGGTCAGTGATGCGGGGACGCCTTTGATCTCCGACCCCGGCTACAAGCTGGTCCGCGATGCCCAGGTGGCAGGCCTCTATGTAACGACGATTCCCGGTCCGAGCGCTGCGATTGCGGCTTTGATCCTGTCCGGACTGCCCAGCGACCGGTTTCTTTTCGAAGGCTTTCTGCCGAGCAAGACAAAGGCGCGAAGCGAATCTCTTGCCGCGCTGAAGACGCTCAACGCGAGTCTGATCTTTTACGAGAACGGCTCCCGGCTCGGCGCGATGCTGGCCGACTCGCTGGCTGTGCTCGGCGACCGCAAGGCGGCGGTTGTGCGTGAAATCACCAAAAGATTCGAGGAAGCCGTGGCCGGTTCGCTGAGCGAGCTGGCCGCCCGCTATGGCGCGGAAAAGCCAAAGGGCGAGATCGTCGTGATCATCGGCCCGCCGGGCGCGCCGGAAGCGGCCAGCGAAGCGGATATCGAGGCAGCGCTGCGCGAAGCATTGGTGCGGCTACCGGCATCGAAAGCGGCGGGCGAGGTAGCAAAGGCGTTCAACACCGACCGCAAGGCGCTGTACGAACTGACCAATCGCTGGAAGTCGGAAAAATGAACGCTCGTCGATCCCGCACCATTCGCCCTGGGCCTCTCGAAGGGGCTCTGGCGGACTTGCGGTGTATCGAGGGTCGAAGTGCTTCGACAAGCTCAGCACGAACGGTGGTGCTAGAATCACAAACGGTATTTGAAAAATGAAACGGGAGGCCGCCGAGAAGCGCGGCCGTCAGGCCGAAAAGACCGCGGCCCGTTTTCTTCGCCTGAAAGGCTGGCGGATATTGGCCGAACGGGTGCGCACCCCGCGCGGCGAGGTCGATCTGGTCGCCAAGCGCGGCGGGCTCGTCGCCTTTGTCGAGGTGAAAGCGCGGACCAAGCTGGAAGATCTGGCGCTGGCAGTCGACGAACGCCGTCTCAAACGCGTCGCGGCGGCGGTTGAAATTCTCTATTCCGAATATTGTACCAAAGGCGAAGACGCGCGGATCGACGTTATATTGGTCACCCCGCGCCGCCTGCCGATCCATCTCACCAACGTCTGGCACGGGTTTTGACGAGCCACGTTATGTGAAAGACGGGGCCGAGCGCGAATTTTTCCTTTGTGACGGTAAACCAAAAGGTCCTTCGACAAGCTCAGGATGAACGGTTATGGTTCGTCAAAAGCAGCATAATGTGAATGAAAGCAAGCAAATGACCCTGAAAATCGCCGTACAGATGGACCCGATGGAGACCGTGAACATTGCAGGAGACAGCAGCTTCGCGCTGATGCTCTCCGCCCAGAAACGCGGGCATCAGATTTTCCATTATGACGTGAAGGGCCTGACTCTGCAGGCCAATGGCCGCCTGACCACGCCCGCTCATCCGGTGACGGTGCAGCCGGTCAAGGGTGACCATTTCACCTTTGGCGAGTCCGTAAAACTCGACCTCGGCAGCGATGTCGATGTCGTGCTGATGCGTCAGGACCCGCCCTTTCACGTCGGTTATATCACCGCGACGCATTTACTGGAACGCATAGAGGGCGAGACTCTGGTGGTCAACAATCCGGTCTCCGTCCGCAACGCGCCGGAGAAAGTCTATGTGCTTGATTACGCGCAGTTCATGCCGCCAACCCTGATCACCCGCGACCTCGACGAAGTGCGCGCCTTCCAGAAGGAACATGGCGGCATTGTCGTCAAGCCGCTGCACGGCAATGGTGGCAAGGCGATCTTCCTGGTGCCGGAAGACGGCAGCAATCTCAGCGCTCTGTTCGAGGTGTTTAACCAGACCTGGCCGGAACCGCATATGGTCCAGCCTTTCCTCCCCGAAGTGCATCAGGGTGACAAGCGCATCGTGCTGATCGACGGCGAATATGCCGGCGCGATCAACCGCAAGCCCGGCGAAGGCGAATTCCGCAGCAATCTGGCACAGGGAGGTTACGCCGAAGCGGCGGAGCTGACCGAGCGCGAGAAGGAAATCTGCGCGGCAATGGGTCCCGATCTGAAGCGTCTTGGCCTGATCTTTGTCGGCATCGACGTGATCGGCGGCAAATGGCTGACCGAAATCAACGTGACCTCGCCGACCGGTATTGTCGCGATCGACAATTTCAACGGTACCGATACTTCGGGTATGATCTGGGATGCGATCGAGCGGCGGCTTGCCGAACAATAATCGCGCGGTGGACCATGGGCGATGAGCAACTGGGTCACAGACCTGATCGAACAGGGCGGCTATTGGGCCATTGCGCTGCTCATGGCTCTGGAAAATATCTTCCCGCCGATCCCGTCCGAACTGATCATGGGGCTCGGCGGCGTCGGCGTCGGGCAGGGGACGTTTCACCCTGTTGCGCTGGTGCTGGTCGGCACGATCGGTTCGCTGGCCGGCAATTATTTCTGGTTCATGGTCGGCCGCCACTGGAACGAGGATGACGTCCGCGCATTCGTCCGCAAATATGGGCGCTGGTTGACGCTCGACGTCAAGGCGGTGAACAAGATCGACCGCATATTTGACGACCATGGCCAATGGGTGGTGTTTTTCGCGCGCTTCATTCCCAATATCCGGACGATGATTTCCGTTCCGGCCGGCCTGTTCGGGATGTCGCACAAACGCTTCATCCTCGCGACCAGCGCAGGCGCAGCCGTCTGGAATAGCGCCTTGGTCTATGCCGGCTATATGCTGCAGCAGAATGTCGAGGATATCGGGCAATATCTCGGGCCGGTGTCACTGGGTGTGATCGGGTTGCTGGTGGTCGTCTATGTCTGGCGGATTATCTTCTGGCGACCGGAAGAGGATTGACGCGGAATATGGTCTGCTCCCGGCAAATGGCTGGCTGAGACCAGCGCGAGCCGACAGAACAGCATTCTGCTTCAATATCGTCCTGATTATCTATCGAGGCGCCAGTTCAACCTGGTTGCGGCCGGAGATCTTCGCACGATACATCGCCTTGTCCGCTTGCGCGATGCCGACGGCCAGATCCTCTTGATGATCCCATAACGAAACGCCGAAAGAACCCGTCACGCTCAGCCCCTCTGGCCATTGCGGATCGGCCTGGCCGGCAATCCGGACGCGCAGGCGTTCCGATACCGAGGCAGCAGCCTCTAGCGGACATCCGACCAGAGCGATGATAAACTCCTCGCCGCCCCAACGCGCAGTCGCTTCGTCGCAGCGTGCGGACAAGTCATCCGGTCTGGTGACGCTATCGATAATATCTGCGGTGGAAACCAGCACAGCATCACCCGTCTCGTGCCCAAAATTGTCGTTTATTTTTTTGAAATGATCGAGATCAATCAGGATGAGAGAAATCGCCGCTTCCGGTTGTTCGTGGCGAAGCGTCTGCAATTTCGACTGAAATGCGCGGCGGTTGAGCAGGCCGGTCAGGCTGTCATGTTTTGCGAGATAATCAGACTGTTGCAGGGCATCTTCGAGGTGGAGCGCAAGCCGTTCATTTTGCAGCTCGTTGACAAGCGCAGATCTGACTTGTTTGGATTGCTCTCTCGTTATCCAGATCAATGTCGGAGACAGAACCAGAGCGACAACCAACGGAACCGGTCCGAGGACATCATAGAAATACACGGTCTGTGGAAATAAGGTCAGGAAAAAGCCTGTGATGGCGGCAACGCTGATGCTCCAGACGGCTGTCGTCAGCATTGCGGAAATTGTGATGGTAACGATCAATGTCACGCATATGAGTAGCGGTCCAGGCCCGCTTCCCAGATGGGCCACAACCGGCAGCATCATGAGCCCCCAGACGGCCCCCGTCAGTCCTTTCAGGAAGACAAATAGTGCAAAGGGGAAACGGTCAGGCTGATGGGCATCCAGCTTGCGTTGCAACATCCTGTTGACCGCCGCGACGACCCGCTGGAGCACAGCTTGAACCGCGATCAGGATCCACATCAGTTTTTCATTGCCAATACCGATGACCCCAAAACCGATCAGCGCCGCTGCAATCAACATGGCTATCTGACTGGAGTTGCCGATCGAAAGCACGCGACCCAGCATGATGCTGTGGATTTGGCTTGGGGCAATTTCAGGCAAATTCAGCGGCGTGGCATTGGTCCTATATTCTGCTGGCGCGGTCATTTTCATAATTTGACTCTGGTTGGGAAAATCCCGTCAAGATATTTAACGGCAGAAAACCGACAGTCTTAACAGGATAAGGCAAACATCCCGTTAACATGGAGGGGCAATATCTGGAGCCTGTGTCACTGGGCGTGATCGGGTTGCTGGTCGTGGTTCATGTCTGGCGGATTATTTTCTGGCGGTCGGGGGAGGGGCGAGGCGGGCTTGGTGAATTGAGGGTGTCCGTTCATTCCCGAAAACGGACGCCAACTCCGGTTGTTTTTAATGGCAACTACTGGGTGACAAGCGGTCATTAAACACTCCTACGGGAATGACAGCTTTACCCCGAAAGCCGACCTCAGCCCCCGCGATCCCTATTGAAACATCGTATCGACTATGGCGCAGTCTGGGACTTCGCCACCATCGCATTCTTGCGCCATGTCTAACAAGGTTTTTTCCAAGCGTTTCAAGTCGGATATTTTCTGTTGAATATTGGTAATATGATCGTTGGTTACTGCCAGCACTTCACCACACGTATATTCGTGGGAATCGACCAAACTGAGAAGTTCTCTCAGTTCAGCAATTGAAAATCCAAGTTCCCGCGCTCGCAGAATAAAACGGAGCCTAGCCTGATCTTCGAACGAATAGACTCTGTGACCACTGCTTGTGCGATCCACTGCTCTGAGCAGCTCGATATTCTCGTAATACCGTATTGTCTCGATGTTGCACCCGGCGATTTTCGCCAGTTTTCCGCGCTTGACAGATGGCTGCATAAAAAGTTCTTGTTCCTGTAGTTACTACAGGGATTATAGTTATCTCCATCGAAGATCAATCGCAACGAAAGATTACATATTGTCCGAGACTGTTCAGAGAGAAATGCCCGCTCAATCACCGGACAAACGTAGCTGGTGGGCTGTTGGTGGCATCTCCGGAGCCATAATGGCATCGTCCTGCTGCATCGCACCGCTCATCCTTGTAACACTTGGAGTTAGCGGAGCGTGGATCGGCAATCTAACCGCGCTCGAACCCTATAAATGGTATTTTGTGGCAGTGACCCTCGGATTTCTGACCGCCGGTTTCTGGCATGTCTATTTCCGCGTAAAGCCTGTCTGTGAAGACGGCTCCTATTGTGCTCGCCCGCAATCAGCGATCATCACGAAAATGGCCCTCTGGGTGGGAACACTATTAATCGCTCTATCGATCTCAATCGATTGGTGGGCACCATTTTTCTACTAGGAGAAAGCTTATGAAACGCGCTTATTTGATATGTTCAGTCGTTGTTGCCCTTGGAGCAGGCGGGCTAGGTGCATTGAATTTGTTGCCAACTTCCGACGCACACGCCGTTACAGAAGCGGCATCACAAAATGCCCTCAAAACCCAAACATTCAATATCGAGAAAATGACCTGCACCGCCTGTCCGATTACGGTCAATAAGGCAATGAGCAAAGTTAGCGGCGTATCTTCTGTCGATGTCGATTTTCAAGCAAAAACCGCAAGAGTGAAATTTGATCCCAAACGCACCGATGCATACGCAATTGCTTCTGCATCGGCTAATGCTGGCTATCCGGCCAGCCCACAGACTCGCCGGCCGGATCTGTGATGCAGCCTCAATCCAGATTGACATGTCCCGATTGCGGGCATCAGGAAACCGAAACCATGCCGACTGATGCCTGTCAGTTCTTCTATGATTGCAAGGGGTGCGACACTGTTTTACGACCCAATAAGGGTGATTGCTGCGTTTACTGCTCCTTTGGTTCCGTTCCTTGTCCGCCTATTCAAGAAGCGCAGGATACCGGCGCAATCGCGTCCTGTCGCTGAGAATAACGGGCATTTGTGGACTCATATAAATTGGATCTCGTTGTTCTGGGCATCGGTATGGCGGTTGTGAGTGGGGGTAGACGTCCGCAATTGGGAAATGCTAGTTTGCACCTGAACGACAACAATTGGGGCGCTAGCGGACCGGCAGCTAGCGTGTTTCCAATGCCCGATTTTCCTCCCAGCGGACTCTAGACCGACAATATTCCTACCCCGCCCGGGGATGCGCATTCTGATACACATCCAGCAAATGCGCCGTATCGACCGCCGTATAGACCTGCGTGCTGCTCAAACTAGCGTGCCCCAGTAATTCCTGCAGGCTCCGCAAATCTGCACCGCCCGCCAGCAAATGCGTGGCAAAACTATGCCGTAGGGCATGAGGCGTGGTGCTTTCGGACAGGCCGAGCTTGGTCCGTGCTTGCTGGACCACGCGGCGGATCAGATTGGGGGAGAGCGGGCCACCGCGCTTGCCGCGGAAAATCGGTTCGCCCGGCTCCATCACATGCGGGCACAGGTCGATATAATGTTCGATTGCCTCGCGCACCTTGGGCAGCAGCGGTACGATCCGGACCTTGCTGCGCTTGCCGGTGACCCGCAATGTGTCGGACAGGGGCAGGGCATCGGCGGTGAGGTCGAGCGCCTCGCTGATCCGCAGGCCGGAACCATAGAGCAATAGCAGCACCGCCCAGTCCCGCGCGCCGACCCAATCCTCGCTGGCGCTGTCCTGCGCGTCGCCGGCCAGCGCCAATATATCATCGGGCGCGACCGGTCGCGGGACGCCGCGCTTGACCTTGGGGCCCTTGATCTTCGGAATTTGTGCCTCATCGCCCCCGACATGTTTCAGAAACGCCCGCAACGCCGACAATTCCCGCGCCGCGCTATTGTTGGTCAGCCCGTCGCCGCGTCTATAGGCTAGATAGGAGCGGATATCCGCTTGTTGCAGCGCCCTGATCTCGTCCGCGCCGACACCGCCGCCGATATGGTCCGTCAGAAACGCACAAAAACGTTCGGCCGTGATGACATAAGCACGCACCGTATGCTGGGACCGCCGCCGGTCGTCGCGGAGGTGACGGGCGAAGTCGTTGATGAGTGTTTGACTGCTATCGGCCATAAAACCCGTTCGTGCTGAGCCTGTCGAAGCATGGCGTCTATCCACCCTTCGACAGGCTCAGGGCGAACGGAGATTATCTAGCAGACCCGCAATTGAAGTCCAACTTTCCTCTCCCAAAGGGAGAGGCAAGTGAAGCTTGCGAGCTTGCTCGCTAGCGCAACTCGGTGAGGGGTTGGAACAGTCGAGTTGGTTAAAACCCCTCACCGACTGCGCCTAAGGCAATGAATTGCCAAGGCTTGTTGCCTCGCCCCGTGGGAGAGGGCAATTACAGCGCGATAATCTTTGGCAGCAACGCATCAAGCAAAGGCATGCCCTTGGGGAGGATCGTCAGGCGACCATCGCGCTGCTCGACAAATCCAAGCCCGCGAAGCTTCTCCACTTCCGCGCCATCCACCATCGCCGCAACCGCCAGCCCGGTCTTCGCTTCGAGATCGGCCAAATCGATGCCCTCGGCCAGCCGCAGCCCCATCATCAGCGCTTCCATCGCCCGCGTTTCCGGCGAAAGCGCCTGCTCGACCTTCAGGCCATTGCCGTTGCGTTCCACCGCCGACAGGAAATTCTCGGGTTTCTTGTGCCGCTCGGTCGCGCTGTTCAAACGCCGACCGTGCGCGCCGGGGCCGATGCCGACATAATCCTGATAGCGCCAGTAAGTCAGATTATGGCGGCTTTCCTGACCGGGCTTCGCGTGGTTGCTGATTTCATAAGCGGGCAGACCGGCTGCGGTCATGATGCTGCGGTTGAGTTCGAACAGATCGGCGCAATGGTCATCGTCTGCCGGGATCAGCTTGCCGGTGCGCACCAATGTCTCGAACCGCGTGCCCGGTTCGATGGTCAGTTGATAGAGCGACAGGTGGCCGGTGCCAAAGCTCAGCGCGCGGTCGAGTTCGGCCTGCCAGTCTTTGAGCGACTGCCCGGGGCGGGCGTAGATCAGGTCAAAGCTGACCCGGTCGAACGCCTGCTGCGCGGTGTCGAGTGCGGCGAGGCCTTCCTCGACATCATGAGCGCGGCCGAGAAATTCCAGCGTCTGGTCGTCGAGCGATTGCAGGCCGAGCGATACCCGGTTTACCCCGGCCCTGGCGAGATCGTGAAAATTCGCCGCCTCGACCGATGACGGATTGGCCTCCAGCGTGATCTCGATATTATCGGCAAAGCCCCAATGGCGCTCCGCTGCCTTGATCAGCGTCTCGACCAGCGTTGGCGGCATCAGCGAGGGCGTGCCGCCACCGAAGAAGATGCTCGACAGCTTGCGTCCCGAAGTCAGCTTCGCCTCATGCGCCATGTCGGCGAGCAGGGCGCTCTGCCAAGCCGCCACATCGACCTGATCGCGGACATGGCTGTTGAAATCGCAATAGGGACATTTGGAGACGCAGAACGGCCAGTGGATATAGAGGGCGAGAGGCCCCATATCACTCCTGTTCAGATTTTCCGTTGTAGAGGCTAGTTCATGCATATATTTCGCGCCCTTAGCCCGATCCTTCTGATCACGCCAGCCTTTGCCGCCTGTTCGGCCGGGACGTCGCATAGTCCGGCACCGACCACGGTGGTGGAAGAACGGACCAGCATGACGCCGGAGCCGCGCGGCGACACTCGTCTGCAAAGCGCGATGATGCGGGCGCATAATGACGCGCGGGCCAAGGTCGGCGCGCCGAAACTGGTCTGGAACGCGGAACTGGCGAAGGACGCTGCCGTCTATGCTGCTACTCTGGCTCGCACTGGAAAATTTGCCCATGACCCGCAGACCGGCCGCAACCCGCGGCAGGGCGAGAATCTCTGGATGGGCACCCGCGATGCCTATAGTTATGGCGAAATGATCGGGGCCTGGGTTGACGAGGACCGCTATTTCAAGCGCGGGCTATTTCCCGACAGCAGCAATACCGGAACCTGGGGCGATGTCGCCCATTATACCCAGATCATCTGGCCAACCAGCCTGCGCGTAGGCTGCGCGGTGGCGAGCAATGCGCGCGATGATTTTCTGGTCTGTCGTTATGGTCCGGCGGGGAATATTGTTGGGCGCGATCCGTTGAAGGGTTGAGGCGTCATGCCAGCGAAGGCTGGCATCCAACCCGCCTATGCGAGTCTCACCGCCCTTGGTATAGGCCCCAGCCTTCGCTGGGGTGACAGTTCAAAAACAAGCCCCAACCAGTTTCCGGAACGCATCCGCCCGGTGGCTCATCGCCTGTTTCTGCGCCGGATCGAGCTCGGCAAAAGTCTCTTTAAAACCATTCGGCTGGAACACCGGATCATAGCCGAAACCCAAGGTCCCGCGCGGGGGCCAAACGAGATTGCCCTCGACACGACCCTCGAAAACCTCCGAATGCCCATCCGGCCAGGCCAGCGCCAGCGTGCAGGCAAAATAAGCGCTGCGGTCGACATCAAGCCCTTGCTCGGCCAGCTTTCCCTCGACCTTGCCCATCGCCATATACCAGTCGCGGCCCGGCTCGCCCTCGAACCATTGCCGTTTGGCCCAGTCAGCGGTGTAAACCCCCGGCTTGCCGCCCAGCGCAGCCACGCACAGCCCGCTGTCATCCGCCAGCGCCACGCAATTCGTGCCCTTGGCACTGGCCCGCGCCTTGAGCAGCGCGTTCTCGGCAAAGGTGGTTCCGGTCTCTTCCGGTTCGGGCAGATCGAGGTCACCCGCCGATACCGGTTCGATGCCATAAGGTTCCAACAACGCCCGGATTTCCCGCACCTTGCCCTGATTATGGCTGGCGATGATCAGGCGTCCGGGGGCGAGTTTGCGGTTTGGATTATTGGTGGTCATTCCATTCCCTCATTCGTCACCCCAGCGAAGGCTGGGGCCCAAACCAATGATTGTGAGTCTCGCAATATTGGCTTGGATGCCAGCCTTCGCTGGCATGACGCTGTTCTTCTTTTCTTCTAAACTCTAACCGACAGCCTTGTCCTGCGCCTCGAAAATCTGGCCGCAACCAATTTTCGCCAGCCGCATCAGGCGCATCAGGCCTTCGTCGTCAAAGGTCTGGCCCTCGGCAGTCGCTTGCGCTTCGGCGATATTGCCATCGCCGGTCAGCACGAAATTGGCGTCGGCACCGGCGTTGCTGTCTTCGTCATAATCGAGGTCGAGCACCGGCGTGCCGTCAAAGATACCGCAACTGATCGCCGCGATCTTCTGCTGGATCGGATCTTCCTTGAGCACTTTCTGGTCGAGCAGTCCGTTGACCGCCAGCCGCAGCGCAACCCATGCACCGCTGATCGAAGCCGTCCGGGTGCCGCCATCGGCCTGGATCACATCGCAATCGAGCGTGATCTGCCGCTCGCCGAGCTTCTTGAGATCGACGACCGAGCGCAAAGAACGGCCGATAAGCCGCTGGATTTCCTGCGTTCTGCCAGACTGCTTGCCGCGAGCCGCTTCGCGCGAACCACGGGTATGGGTGGCGCGGGGCAGCATCGAATATTCGCCGGTGACCCAGCCGGTACCCTTGCCGCGCATCCATGGTGGCAGGCTCGTTTCGACGCTGGCGGTGCACAATACCCGCGTATCGCCAAAGCTGATCAGGCAGCTTCCCTCGGCATGTTTGGTAAATCCGGTTTCGATAGAAATGGCGCGCATTTCGTCCGGCGCACGGCCCGATGGTCGCATGTGATGTTCCTTTTTTGAGTTGGCGAGTCCTTAACGGCTCGCATGAGGAGAGGCAATCCCTCCTCCTCTTCCAATCCAAGATGACTAATGCTGGAAACCTCCCGGCAATTAACCTATCTAACACCCATGACCAACACGCCCATCACCGAAATGACCACCCGCGCACGGGACATCTTCCGGGTGGTGGTGGAATCCTATCTCGACAATGGCGCGCCGGTCGGTTCGCGGACCATCTCCAAGGCACCGGGCCTCGAACTCTCGCCCGCCTCGATCCGCAATGTCATGCAGGATCTCGAGGAACTGGGCCTGCTCGCCGCGCCGCATACCAGCGCCGGACGGATGCCGACCGAACTCGGGCTGCGATTGTTTGTCGACGGTATGATGCAGGCGGCGGTCCCGACGCAGCAGGAGCGGGACGCGATCGAGAGCCAGATTACCGAACAGGGCCCGGTCGAGGATGCCCTGCGCGCTACGACCTCGATCCTGTCCGGTCTGTCCTCCTGCGCCGGCCTCGTGCTGGTGCCCAAGCGCGAGCCGTTGCTCAAGCAATTCAGTTTCGTCAAATTGTCCGAAGGGCAGGGGCTGGCGATCCTCGTCTCCCAGGACGGCGGCGTCGAGAACCGCGTGCTCGACCTGCCGCCCGGAACCTCGGAATCGGCGTTGGTCGAGGCCGGCAATTATCTGACAGCCCGCTATGGCGGCATGACCCTCGTCCAGGCCTTGTCAACCGTAGGCCGGGAAATAAGCGCCGGCGAACTGGCGATCGACAAGGCATCGGAAGAGCTGGTCAAGGCCGGCATGGTTACGTGGAGCCGCGATCCGTCGGACCGGCCGGTCCTGATCGTCCGTGGACAGGCGAATCTGCTGCAGGACAATAGCGCGCTCGAGGATCTCGATCGTGTCCGCCGCTTGCTCGACGAGCTTGAAGGCAAGCAGGAAATTGCCCGCTTGCTCGACAATGCCCGCGACGCCGAGGCAGCAAAAATATTTATCGGCGCGGAAAATAAATTATTCTCCCTTTCCGGCTCATCTGTGATAGCGGCGCCCTACAAAGACGGCGACGGACAGGTGGTTGGTGTGGTCGGCGTAATTGGTCCGACAAGGTTGAATTATGCCCGCGTGGTACCCATGGTAGACTTTACCGCGCAAACCCTGTCGCGTTTGTTGACGAAATGATAGAAATTAGAGTGATTAGAACATGAGCGATACCAAGCAGAATCCCGGACAAGAAAATAACGACGCAGCGGCAGCAGCCGAGCTGGACGGCGTACCGGAGTCGATGAAAGACGGCGGAGAAGGCCAGTCCTCCCGGCCGGAAAATTCCGACAATCGTGTTGAAGCTCTGGAAACCGAGCTGGCCGAAGCCCAGCAGGCGGTGCTTTACGCCCAGGCCGAAACCCAGAATGTCCGCCGCCGCCTTGAAAAGGACGCGCAGGACGCCCGCGCTTATGCCGCAACCGGCTTTGCCCGCGACATGCTCTCGGTGATGGACAATATGCAACGCGCCCTCGAATCCATCCCCGCCGAGGTCAAGGACGAGGAAAAGTGGAAGGGCCTGATCAACGGCATCGAAGCCACCGGCCGCGAGCTGCAATCGGTGTTCGAGAAAAACGGCATCAAGCGCGTCGCTTCCGTCGGCCTGCCGCTCGATCCCAACCAGCATCAGGCGATGATCGAAATTCCCACTGCTGATAAAGAACCCGGCACGATCGTTCAGGAAATGCAGGCTGGCTATATGATCAAGGACCGGCTGTTGCGTCCGGCATTTGTCGGAGTGGCGAAGAAGCCGGAATAGTCTTCCGGCTTCGCGCGTCTCGCTAGCCTGTTTGCCTGTCCTTCGCGGGTGAGGGCCAAATCGCCAACAGTTTCATATCAGGCGCCGTCATGCCAGCGAAGGCTGGCACCCAACCCGCCTATGCGATTCTCGCTACCCTTGGTTTAGGCCCCAGCCTTCGCTGGGGTGACGGATTCTGGCCGGGAGGATATGGAATTGCTGCTATCAAGCGCTTTCAGTTGATCGCAAATCTGGTCAGTCCTTTTGAGATAGTGCTTCATCTGGCCTGATGTAAGACGACCGGACTTATGGACGATCGAATGAGCAGCATCGTTGGCATTCTGATAACGTACAACATTTCGCTGCTGCCCGGTGGTAAGTATCGTGAGGGTCGAATGCGCTAATTCTGCCCGCAAATCGGCATAGGGCTGCAAGTGATTTAACAGTTTCAGAATTTTACCAGGGTGCTTTAGTTTTGGTTCGGCCTGTTCAGCCAGTTTACGGACTATAGCAAGCTTATGTCCGAGCGGTTTCTTCCCGATGATATCTGGATCGAGCTTCGCAAACTTCCGCGTCATCCAAGTTTCAATTTCCGCTAATTTATCAATTAGTTTGCTGCGAAAAATATGGGCATCATCGATTGTGAGTGATGTCGGATTACCGGTTACTTCTTGCGTAGTTACAAAAGAGGAAGCCATATCATTCATTGCGCATCGCTAGCGCAAATCATTGAACATATTCTAAACGCCACGGTCTGTGCACGAGGCGGCGTAGGTGCGACGCACGGAATAAAACACCCGTCATGCCAGCGCAGGCTGGCATCCAACCCGCCTGTGTGAGTCTCGCTGCCCTTGGCTTAGGCCCCAGCCTTCGCTGGGGTGACATTTGCGGGGATTACCGCCCTAAACCTATCCCGCCATTGACATATACATGGCCGCGGCCAGTCCAAATCCCCTCGGATCACCCAACAGCCCGGTTTCCATCTTGTTCATGACATAGGAAAAGCACAGCCGTGCGTCCTGATCGATGATCACCGATGATCCGCCATAACCGCCCCAGAAAGCGGTGTTGGCATTGGGGCTGATCGGGGTGGACGTGCTGTTCAGGCCATAGCCCATGCCAAAGGTCACCGGTATGCCCAATACCAGATCAACGCCTTCGCTCTGTTTCTCGAATATCCGCTTGGTGCCGGCTTCCGACATGATCGTCTTGCCGAACGCCTGGCCGCCGTTGGCCATTGCGGTCTGGGCGCGGACGATGCTGCGGGCGTTGCCCTGACCGTTGGCTGCGGGGATTTCGGCCCCGCGCCACGCCCGTTTTCTGGGTTCGGTGGCATCGACGCCAGGATTGGCAAAGGTGCGGCTGGCGATCGAGTCGGGAGCGGGCGAAGGACCGCTTGCCGGTGGAACGAGATTGCCAATCCGCGCATCGAGACTTTCATCCGCGCCGATATGGAAGTCGGCGCCGGTCGGTTCGGCAATTTCCTTACGGAAGAAATTGCCGATCGTCTCGCCGGTCACCCGGCGGACGATTTCGCCGATTAAATGCCCCTGGGTGATGGCATGGTAGCCCGACTGGGTTCCCGGTTCCCACCACGGTTCCTGTTTTGCGAGAGCAGTGGTCATCCATTCCCAGTCATAGAGCGCGTCGCCCTCGACCTGCTTGTCCATGCCGGACAGACCGGCCGTGTGGCTGAGAAAATGCCTGACTTCGACCGCCTTCTTGCCACTTTGGCCAAATTCCGGCCAATATTTGCTGGCTGGCGCATCAAGATCGACCTCTCCGCGATCGGCGAGCAGCAGCAAGGACATAGCCGCCATCGTCTTGGTACTCGACCAGACGTTGACCAGACTGTCCTCCTGCCACGGCTGGGTGCGTTCCTCGTCGAGATGGCCGCCCCACAGGTCGACGACAAATTCGCCATCGAGCGTGATCGCAACCGAAGCGCCGAGATCGCCATGCTCGCTGAAATTATTCTCGAATGCCGCTTTGACCGCTGCAAAGCGGGGGTCGCACGTGCCGTGTATCGGGGTTGTCATTATTCTCTCCATCCAGACTTTAACTGTTTGATTAACAGCTTGTGGTCGTGAGTCCAATGTCTTTAACGCGCGTCCCGATCGTTGCCGGACCAATGTTCTGCAAATTATTTGGACGAATTTTCAATCACTTCCGGGTCTTCAGCAATTCCCCTATTGTAAAGACTATTATAAGATATATCTTAAGAACATCTTAGATATAAAGAAAGAGTAGAAAATGAGACATGGAATGAAATTTGGACCCGGAGGCTCTGACGGGTCCGGACGTGGACTTGGTCGTGGCCGAGGCCGAGGCCGCGGAAGAGGCGG
>TARA_R110000796_G_scaffold117168_2_pt1 | contig 48818 bp, 48 predicted proteins | sample TARA_R110000796 | Tara Oceans TARA_R110000796 (sample SAMEA4397815) | marine metagenome | biome: Polar Biome; feature: [SRF] surface water layer (ENVO:00010504); material: water (ENVO:00002006), including particulate matter (ENVO:01000060) such as... | depth 5 m
TCATCCATGTTATCAGATGGCTTGTCTAAATCTAATGTTGCCCAGCCATTGATTGCTGATGCATAGATTACTTTAAAATCTAACTGATCATCAGTGGCGCCTAAGTTATCGAATAAATCAAAGATTTGATCCATAACCCAATCAGGACGTGCACTTGGCTTGTCGATTTTATTAATTACTACGATTGGCTTTAAACCTTGCGCAAATGCCTTTTGCGTAACAAAACGCGTTTGTGGCATTGGGCCTTCTTGAGCGTCAACAATTAGTAATACTGAGTCAGCCATTGAAAGTACGCGTTCCACTTCACCACCGAAATCGGCGTGTCCTGGAGTATCTACGATATTAATGTGGTAGCCGTTCCATGAAATAGCGGTGTTTTTCGCTAAAATGGTAATACCACGCTCTCTTTCTATATCGTTTGAATCCATCACGCGCTCTTCATTACCGCCGCGGGTTTCTAATGTGCCTGAAAACTCAAGCAGTTTGTCAACCAGTGTAGTTTTACCGTGGTCAACGTGGGCGATAATTGCTATATTTCTTATCTTTTCGATACTCATTAATATTCACTCAGAGAAATTGAATCTCATTGATCCTGCAGGGGCTTACGCACTCACCTGCGTTTTCACGAGATGTCCCAGCATAGGATTTAAAAGGGCGCATATTATCCCTTATAAATGGAATGGATGAAAGTTTATCCAAAATAAATTTGCAAACTTTCTGTTTTTTTTATTTAACCTACTGTTTTAAATTAACTAATTATAAAAATAAAATTTTTAATATTTTTATAAAAACCTCCACTTTAATGACTTTATTGCTATTTTGGTCAGTCTTTTGTATTTACTTTATGTTAGTCTATCACGATTAAATAGCGAGCAACTTTTTGCTCTGTAACTGTTGCACTATATTGAAGCATTTACGCACCATAATGGTGCGCATTAGAAACAGCCGTTATTACTTTTGTATTTTTTATGTTTATAAACATTAAGTTACAATAGTGGCACAAAATCAGCTTATAAAACACAAAGCATTTAAGCAGCAATAACAAAACCTTATAGTTGGAGGACACATGTCGCAATCGGTTTTAGATTTTATTAAAGAAAATGACGTTAAGTTCATTGATTTACGCTTTACTGATACCAAAGGTAAAGAGCAGCATATTTCAATTCCTCATCACCAAATTGATGAAGACTTTTTTGAAGATGGTAAAATGTTCGATGGTTCTTCAATTGCTGGCTGGAAAGGCATAAACGAATCAGACATGGTGCTAATGCCTGTTGCTGAATCAGCTAAGCTTGACCCATTCACTGAAGAAGCCACATTAATTATACGTTGTGACGTAGTAGAGCCTTCTACATTACAAGGTTACGAGCGCGATCCTCGCTCTGTAGCAAAGCGTGCTGAAGAGTATATGCGCTCTACAGGTATTGCTGATACGGTTTTATTTGGCCCAGAGCCAGAGTTCTTCGTATTTGATGACGTAAAATATAAAACAGACATGTCTGGCTCTATGTACAAAATCGATTCTAAGCAAGCTGCTTGGAACTCAGATAAAGAATACGCAGACGGCAATACAGGTCATCGCCCTGGCGTTAAAGGCGGTTACTTCCCAGTTGCTCCTGTTGATGACTTTCAAGATTGGCGCTCTGCTACTTGTCTAGTATTAGAAGAAATGGGACAAGTTGTTGAAGCACATCATCACGAAGTAGCAACTGCAGGACAAAACGAAATTGCTACGCGCTTTAATACTATGGTGATTAAAGCCGATGAAATTCAAGAAATGAAATATGTTATTCATAACATGGCTCATTTATACGGCAAAACAGCCACTTTTATGCCTAAACCTATTGTTGGCGATAACGGCTCTGGTATGCATTGTCATCAGTCGTTAGCTAAAGACGGTGTTAACTTATTTGCAGGTGATAAGTACGGCGGTCTTTCTGAAGATGCGCTTTATTACATTGGCGGTATTATTAAACATGCTAAAGCAATTAATGCGTTTGCTAATGCCTCTACTAACTCGTACAAACGTTTAGTACCAGGTTACGAAGCACCAGTAATGCTTGCATACTCTGCACGTAACCGTTCTGCATCAATTCGTATTCCGGTAGTACCATCAGCTAAAGGTCGTCGTATTGAAGTACGCTTCCCTGATGCAACGGCTAACCCGTATCTTGCTTTTGCTGCCATGCTTATGGCTGGCCTTGATGGAATTAAAAATAAAATCCATCCTGGTGATGCAATGGATAAAGATTTATACGACCTACCTGCAGAAGAAGCAGCAGAAATTCCAACCGTTGCCTCTTCATTAGAAGAAGCACTGGCATCTCTTGATGCTGACCGTGAGTTTTTAAATCAAGGTGACGTGTTCTCTAATGATTTAATTGATGCTTACATTAAACTTAAGAGTCAAGAAGTTGAAAGACTTAACATGACAACGCACCCAATTGAGTTTGAAATGTATTACAGCTGTTAATTTTAATTAACAGTTATAAAATATACCTTTAAGCCCGCTTTGCGGGCTTTTTTAATGGTAAATTAGTACTTTCTCCACTAAAGTAAAGTTAATGTTAAAAATGCAGGGTTGCAGAGTGAGTAGCAAGATTTTATTACTACTAATTACTTCATTATTAAGTATTTGTAGTTACGCTGGTGAAAAAAAAATTTACGCATGGAAAGATAAAAATGGCGTACTGGTGTTTTCAGATACCCCTCATATTGGCGCCAAAGAGATAAAACTCACCAGCCAAGATTTAACCATGCCTGCAACAAATACAGATATATTAAATAATCAAACTAAAGCGCAGCCGGTTGCATTTAGTATTGGTATTGCATCGCCTGAGCATCATCAAACTATTCGTGAAAACACCGGCTCTGTGTATGTATCTACTCGCATTACCCCCCGCTTTGAAAACGACTTTACGATACAGCTATTTCTTGATGGTAAAGCCTATGGCGCAGCAAGTGATACCTCAACCTTTGCTTTAAGAGATGTAGAGCGTGGTGAGCACACTCTGCAAGTTAAGCTGTACAACAAACAAAGCCAAGTCATTGCGACAAGCCCATTGAGTGTATTTTTTATGCATAGAAAAGGCTTAAGCTTAGGTAATTAACTCCCACCTAATTCACATTAAAAATAGCAATTGCAGTGCAATTTCATTAAATTACTTGCCTGAAAACACAGGCGCACTAAAATGGTGCAACAATGCTTAATAAAACACACTTTAGCCCTGAGCTACTCAATGCCATATGGCAAAATCAAACCACCGCCGTGATGCTTTTAAACGAAAGCTTTACGCTTATTTATGCCAATACCAGTACCAGTGAACTACTTGGTTTAGGCACTAAGCGTTTATTAGGGCAGTCTTTTGATGATTTATTTAACTACCATTCAATCGATTTAAAACGCATAGCGCAATACTCTTTAATTGATGGCGTAGATTGCCACCAGCATAGGGCTGACGTGGTATTTGTTGATTCTCGTCATGCTAAATTAGCAGTCAGTTCAAAACAGATAAAATACCAAGGTGCACTTTATATTTTATTAGAATGTCGGCAAACCGATGATGAAATTAAATTCGATCAAGCATCAAATCAAATGCACCAATACCAAGCCGCACGTAATTTAATTCGAGGTTTAGCGCACGAAATTAAAAACCCTTTAGGGGGAATTCGCGGAGCGGCGCAGTTATTGCAATACGAGGTAGACCAGCAAGAAAGAAATGAATGTGCCGAGCTTATTATTGAGCAAGCCGACCGATTGCGTGAATTAGTAGATAGACTGCTTGGGCCTAACCAATTACCGCAAAAGTCTTATGGCAATATACATCAAACCTTAGAGTCGGTGATCAAATTAAGTACCCTAGATAATAGTGACAATATTCGCTTGGTAAAAGATTACGATCCGAGTATTCCCGATGTTTATATTGACCAAAGTAAAGTGCAGCAAGTGGTGCTTAATATTGTGCGTAATGCCCAGCAGGCATTAGTTAATGGTGGGGAAATAAAAATTAAAACCCGAATTAACTATCAGCACCGCCGGCCCGGTAAGGCACCCAAAAAAGCCTTGTTAATTCAAGTGCTCGATAATGGCCCAGGGATTGATATTAGTGTACGCGATACTTTGTTTTATCCTATGATCACTAATAAAGATGGCGGCTCTGGATTGGGGCTTTCTATAGCGCAAACATTAATTGATCAACACAATGGTTATATTGAGTGCGATAGCTGGCCTGGTCACACCGAATTTAATATTTATCTGCCTTTTGCAGATTAACGCCTTGGAGTATGCATGAAAACAGTTTGGCTTGTAGATGACGATGCCTCAATTCGTTTTGTATTAGAAAAAGCGCTTACTCGCGCAGGTTTTACAGTACAAAGCTTTGCTGAAGCACAAAGTGTGCTTAATGCATTAAAATTTAGCCAACCTAGTGTGCTGATCTCCGATGTAAGAATGCCCGGTATGGACGGCATGGCACTGCTAGAGCTAATAGCAGAGCAAGTGCCCGGCTTACCGGTTATTATTATTACCGCGCATTCAGATCTCGATTCCGCCGTAAATGCCTTTCAAAAAGGGGCTTTTGAATATTTAGCCAAACCTTTTGATTTAAACGAGGCGATTGCCCTAGTTGAAAGCGCCTATAGAGCTAATTCTACAAAAAAAGTTAAACGTAAACTCACGCCCCCTAAAAGCGCACATATAATTGGCGAAGCACCTGCCATGCAAGAAGTGTTTAGGGCCATAGGTAAGCTTGCAGCCTCAAGCATGAGTGTACTTATTAATGGTGAGTCAGGAACGGGTAAAGAGCTTGTTGCCAGCGCCCTGCACAACCATAGTCCACGTAAAGAAAACCAATTTATTGCGCTAAATATGGCCGCAATCCCTAAAGAGCTGGTTGAGTCAGAATTATTCGGCCATGAAAAAGGGGCTTTTACTGGTGCAGATAGCGTGCGAAAAGGCCGTTTTGAACAAGCCAATGGCGGCACCCTATTTTTAGATGAAATTGGCGATATGCCTCTCGACGTACAAACTCGACTACTGCGGGTATTATCTGATGGTGAGTTTTACCGTGTTGGCGGGCATAAAAGCATAAAAGTAGATGTGCGTATTATTGCTGCAACCCATCAAAACCTTGAAGAGCTCGTAAAACAAGGCAAGTTTAGGGATGACTTATTTCATCGCTTAAATGTAGTGCGCCTGCGCTTACCAGCCCTTCGAGAGCGTACCGAAGACATTGAGCGTCTAGCACTGCACTTTTTACATAAAAGCGCTAAAGATCTACAAGTAGAAAGTAAAATTCTTAGCCTTAAAGCAATTGAGCAGCTACGCTTGTTCAGTTGGCCCGGTAACGTACGTCAATTAGAAAACACCTGCCGTTGGCTTACGGTTATGGCTCCTGGCGAGCTTGTTAGCGAGCAAGACTTGCCACCTGAAATTATTAATGCCTCACTAACTCAAGAAGAAGGCGATTGGTTAGATGCCTTCCAGTTATGGCTTAATCAGGAACTTAAACAAGGTAAGGAAAATATTTGGCCTAATATTCAAGCGCAACTAGAAACCCGCTTAATAAAAACAGCACTCGCCAATTGCGCAGGCCACAAACAAGAAGCCGCTATAAAAATAGGCTGGGGACGCAATACATTGACCCGTAAATTAAAAGAGCGCAACATTAATTAGTTTTGCGCGTAATAAACTCTTAGGTAATTAATGAAGTTAATAGAGAACATTCCGCTATTTAAACAGATGGAAATTATCAACCGTTTAGGATTTTTTAAAGAATTTAGCCTTAACGAGCGCCAAATACTTTTAGAGTCGTTTGGTTTATTATATTTAGTGCGCGAAAATTCATTTTTATTTAAACAGCACGACAACGATAAGCGCTTATTTATAGTACTTAGCGGTGCATTAATAGTGTTTAAGCACAACCATTTATTAGAGCTCGGTACTATACGTCCTGGGGAGTTTATTGGTGAAGGCGCTTTTATTAATAACCGCGCACGCAGCATTAGCGCACGTGCTAAAACGGATGCAATTGTGCTTGCTATTACCTCTGATGCCCTTACTCGCTTACCCAATGTAATACGCGAAAAAATTAAAGATAGAATAATTGAAGGTATGAGCTTACGTATTGCCAAGTTGAGCGAACACATAGAAAACCATGGTTAGATTTGTATACGCACTTTGATGCAAAAATAGTGACTTCACTTTATACTAGCGTTAATGCGTTACCCCACCGAGAGCAAACATGAACGAAGAATATATAGAAATTGAATTAGAAGAAGAGCCGATTGAGCTGTGTAAATTATTAAAAGTACTAAATTTAGTAGAAGGCGGCGGCCAAGCAAAAAACTTAATTGCTGAAGGTTATGTGGGTGTTAACCATGAAATTTGTACAATTAAACGGAAAAAACTATACAGTGGCGACATACTAGAATTTGATGGTGAGCTTTTTCAACTTGCATTAACCGAAGATGCAACACCGGTAGAGCGACCTGCCGAGCAGCCGCAATCTGAGCCAAGCCAAGCAGCACCGCAGCCAGCGAGTCAGCCTGCAAAAAATAAACGTAAGCGTACTAAAAAACCTAAAGTAGATGAAAAAACCGGTCGTCGCCCTATTTCATTCGGTTAAATTATAGTCTTTTTTTGATTTTTTATTTATAAAACCAACCAGCTTGTATAGTTGGCTTTTTTGATCTTTAATTACCTCACTAACTATAAAAAAAGTAAGGTAATTAAATGCTTGCACACCCCCCTCCTAAGTGGTTAAAACCACTCGCATGGGTAGCGCTTATATGGAACTTATGCGGCGTTATTGCCTTCGCACTACAAATGCTGATGACACCTGAAGTAATTAGCAAAATGCCTATAGATCAGCAAGCTGCATATTCTAACATTCCCGTTTGGTCAACCATTGCATTTGCTATTGCAGTCTTTGGCGGCACGCTTGGCAGTGCTTTATTGCTCGCTAAAAAGTCATTTGCACTGCCCGTATTTACCGTGTCGTTAATGGCTATTTTAATCCAACAGTATTACAATTTTATTGTTATTAACAGCGTTGAAATAATGGGATCTAGTGCGGTATTTATGCCACTGTTTGTGGTAGTAATTGCCATATTGCTACTTTGCGTTAGCTTTAAAGGCAAACAGCAAGGCTGGTTGTATGCAAATTAAAAATATCTTTTGGGTAAGTCTAGCTGGCTCCCTTGAATTAAAAACTTTCAGCATCATCTCTATTGTAATGGCTGTTTAAAAATCACGCTTTAAACACTGTTTTTTATCTTGGTATACACTTTGCAAATCACTAACTATAAAAGGTCACTCTACACAGCACTTAACTAATAACAAAGGGGCAAATAATGAATAATAGTTTCAAAACCCAGCAGCAACTTACCGTTAATGGTGAGCAGTTTCATATTCACTCTCTTAAAGGCCTTGGCGACAAAGCCAAACGCTTACCTTTTTCTTTAAAAATACTACTCGAAAACCTACTTCGTAACGAAGACGGCGAAAACATTAAAGAACAAGACATTCAAGCCCTATTAGATTGGGACCCTCAAGCTAAGCCCTCTGCTGAAGTAGCGTTTACGCCTGCCCGTGTTGTGATGCAAGACTTTACCGGTGTACCTGCCATTGTCGATTTAGCGGCAATGCGCGATGCGATGGAAAAACTAGGCGGCGATCCTGCAAAAATTAACCCGCTTTCTCCTGCTGAACTTGTTATTGACCACTCTGTCCAAGTAGATGGCTATGGTAACGAGGGTGCGTTTGACTTAAACGCCAAGCTTGAATATGACCGTAATAAAGAGCGTTATGAATTTTTACGTTGGGGCCAAACTGCCTTCGATAACTTAAAAGTTGTCCCTCCAGCAACCGGTATTGTGCACCAAGTAAATTTAGAGTATTTAGCGCGCGTTGTTTTTAATGATGAACGTAATGGCCAAAAGTACGCGTACCCAGACACCTTAGTGGGTACCGATTCGCACACCACTATGATTAACGGCTTAGGCGTACTTGGCTGGGGCGTAGGCGGCATTGAAGCCGAAGCCGCTATGCTTGGCCAACCTATTAGCTTATTAATACCTCAGGTTGTAGGGGTTAAATTAAACGGCCGTTTACCAGAGGGCACCACAGCTACCGACTTAGTACTTACCGTTACCGAAATGCTACGTAACCATGGTGTCGTAGGTAAATTTGTAGAGTTTTATGGTGATGGCCTTGCCGACTTACCACTTGCCGATAGAGCAACAATTGCCAACATGGCGCCAGAATATGGTGCTACATGTGGTATTTTCCCGATTGATGACGAAACCATTAACTATCTGCGTTTAACCAACCGCGATGAGAAACAGCTTAAACTTATTGAAGATTATGCTAAGCATCAAGGCTTATGGCGTAACGATGGCGATGAAGCTAATTACACCGATAAACTTGAACTGATATTAGATGACGTAGTACCAAGCCTTGCTGGCCCTAAACGCCCACAGGATAGAATATCACTTGATAAAGCTGGCGAAGCAATTAGTCAGCATTTAAAAGAGTTTCAAGACGAGCGTTTAGCAAAAATTAGCAGCAGTGATACAGAGCAAGCACGTATCGAAAGCGAAGGCCCTGCAACTAATCCTGACGAATCAAGCAATGAAGCGCCGTTTATAGGCGCAGCAAAAGTAAACTTTAAGGGCCAAGAGTTCGAACTAAAAGATGGTGCCTGTGTTATTGCCGCAATCACTAGTTGTACAAACACCTCTAACCCCAGTGTTATTTTAGCGGCTGGCTTAGTTGCTAAAAAAGCCAAGCAATTAGGGATTAATGTAAAACCTTGGGTTAAAACATCACTTGCTCCTGGCTCTAAGGTCGTTACTGACTACTTAGAAAAAGCAGGGCTAATGGACGATTTAGAAAGCCTAGGCTTTAACTTAGTTGGCTATGGTTGTACAACGTGTATTGGTAACTCAGGCCCGCTGGCTCCTGAAATTTCAGATGCTATTCAAAAGCACAAACTGGTTGTGAGCTCAATTTTATCGGGTAACCGTAACTTTGAAGGGCGTATTCACCAAGATGTTAAAATGAACTTTTTAGCATCTCCTCCGCTTGTTGTAGCTTACGCCATTGCGGGCAGAACCGATATTGACGTATATAACGAACCACTGGCACAAGATGCTAACGGTAACGATATTTACCTTAAAAACATTTGGCCAAGTGTTAAAGAAGTAAGCGATTTAGTTAAGGAAACGGTAACCAGAGAAATGTTCGAAAAAAGTTATGCTAACGTATACGAAGGCGATAGCCGTTGGCAAAAAATTCAAATACCTGATGGTAAACTTTACGATTGGGATGATGCATCAACCTATATTAAAAAAGCACCCTTTTTTGATGGTATGAGTATTGAGCCTCCGGGTATTCCAACCATTACCGGCGCACGTTGTTTAGCAAAACTAGGTGACTCGGTTACTACGGATCATATTTCGCCAGCCGGTGCGATTAAAGCAGACTCACCAGCAGGGTTATATTTACAAGATAACAAAGTAGGGCAAGCGCAGTTTAACTCTTATGGTTCGCGTCGTGGTAACCACGAAGTAATGATGCGCGGTACCTTTGCTAATATTAGGCTTAAAAACCTCCTTGCACCTGGTACTGAAGGCGGTGTTACCCGCACGCAACCTGATGATGAGCTTGCCAGTATTTATGATGCCGCCATGGAATATCAAAAGAACGATACGCCATTGGTTATTTTAGCTGGTAAAGAATATGGTACCGGCTCATCTCGTGACTGGGCGGCGAAAGGCTCGCTACTGTTAGGTGTTAAAGCTGTAATAGCACAAAGCTATGAGCGTATTCATCGCTCTAACCTTATTGGTATGGGAGTTTTACCACTACAGTTTAAAGATGGCGAAAGTCATGAGTCGCTAGGTTTAACCGGCCAAGAGCAGTTTGATATTGAAGGCTTGTTTGATAAAACCAAGGAAGTTAGCGTTATTGCAACTAATAGTGAAGGTAAAAAAGTAAGCTTTAGTGCCGATGTACGTATTGATACGCCAAAAGAGTGGGATTACTACAAACACGGTGGCATTTTACAGTATGTACTTCGTAATATGCTCGATTAACTAATAGCAACTTAAACTTACGCCTAAAATTTAATCATAGCCTAACAATTTTGTTAGGCTTTTTTATGCGCGTCAGTTGCGATAAATCAAGGTAATGCTTTAAAAACACCCTACACTAGTAAGACTATTAGTGAGGGCGCTATGTCACAAATCATAATTATTAGGCTACTTAAAATATCAATTGTACTTGGGTTATGCCTAATTGTGACTGGTCATGCGTTAATTGTATCAAGCTACTTTACTCGCCAGCATGGTATTAACGGCATAATTATAGCGGCAGCCTGCATTGCTATTGGCGTATTATTATCGTTACCCACTAAAATTTATTTAACTATTTTACTTATGGAAGCAGAAAAGCGTTATTTAAAAGCGCATAGCCATAAACACAAATAATGAATAATGAATAATGAATAATTAAAAACCGTTTAAATCATTTAATTGTTTAGTACGTTGCTCTAATTTTTGTTTTGCTTTTTCAGCGTCATCAAACACCTTTTTAATTGATACTGGATCATAAACTGTAGGTGTAGCTGAAGTGCTATTTACTGCTGAGGATTTGGAACTGCCCGATAAAATAGCCGTATCTTGGGCAACCACCACGTTAATATCTTTAGGGTCTAGTTTTACTTCAACACTTTTACCATTAGGGTGAGGCGTATCTGAAAAATGCCATTGGCCTTGCCGATCTTGCCACTTAAATATTTTACTGCGGGTTGTTGAGGGTGTGTTCGACACGCTACTAACGGCTTGCTCAAACGTATTGCTGGTAAACGAGATTATTTTATCTTTAATTTGCTGAGATTCGTTGATCACAACAGATGTACTAAGCCATGTTTCTCCGTTTGGCTTTTTTAAATAAAATAGAGAAATAACAGCAATAATCATTACTGACACTGCTAAATAGGTAAAGTATTTCATAGCCTTCCTGCTTAAAATTAATCCTTTATTCGGCCAAGTTTAATAAAAAGCAATCAATCAGGCAATCCTTTTGTGTAAGTAAAAAACGCAGCCAAGGCTGCGTTTTATTAAATATTGAGCGAGATAATCAATAATATTAAATACCATCACCATCAATGTGCAAACCACACTCTCGGTTTAAACCAAAAAAGCGAGTTTCCTCTTCGGTCATACCGGGCTCTAGCTTACGTGTAGTATGTATGTCTCCCATAGAGACATAGCCTTCCTCCCAAAGGGGATGGTACGGCAAGTTATGCTTAGTTAAATACTGATATACATCGCGGTTTGTCCACTCAATAATTGGGTAAACTTTTACTGTACCACGGCTAATTTCAATTACTTGCTTATCAGCACGGCTTGATGCTTGGTCGCGACGCAGGCCACTAAACCACGTACCAGCATTAATTTCTTTTAAGGCGCGAGTCATCGGCTCAACTTTATTAAGCTGATTGTACTGCTTAATTCCGGCCTCTCCTTGCTCCCATAACTTGCCAAATTTAGCTTCTTGCCAAGCAGGGCTAAGCTCTGATTTGTACACTTTTAAATTGAGTGATAAACGTGCCGTCATTTGCTCAATAAATTGATACGTTTGTGGAAACAAATAACCTGTATCTGTTAATACCACCGGAATATCTGGCTGTTGTAATGTTATTAAGTGCAACATTACGGCCGCTTGAATACCAAAACTCGATGATAAAAAATGTGTCTCAGGTAAGTTTTCAAGTGCCCATTGCACGCGCTGCTCGGCGCTCATGTTTTTCAGTATGCCATTGGCGTCTGCTAGCATGCTAGTTTGGCTTTGTTTATCTAACTGTAAAATGTTTTTAAATTCACTCATGGTAAATTCCAAACCTTAGCCAGTGTGTTGCACTGGCTTATTATTATGCGTGAAAATCGGTAACTGATACTTTAACTTCAGCAACAATGCCTTTGCGGATCACAAAATCACCAAAGCATTCACCGTCATTACGCTCATTAACCCATTGACCAATTAATTCATCAAAAGCAGCTAAATACACGTCTTCACCCACATTTTCTAAATATAATTTAGGAATACGTGTGCCTTCAAGGTTACCGCCTAGATACACATTATATTTACCCGGACCTTTCCCAACCAATCCCGCTTCGGCTAACATGGCACGCCCACAGCCATTGGGGCAACCCACAACGCGCATAATAATACTGTCATTCGGCACACCATGCTTGGCTAACAGTGCTTCTATTTTTTCAACCAAACTAGGTAAATAACGCTCAGCTTCAGCCATAGCTAATGGGCATGTTGGCAGTGCCACACACGCCATAGAATTTTTACGTTGTTCGGTGTCTTTATCGTCAATTAAACCATGGTTACGGGCAATTTCTTCAATCACGGCTTTTTGATTTGCAGCTACACCAGCAATAATTAAGTTTTGGTTTGCCGTCATGCGCATGTCACCTTGGTGAACTTCTGCTATTTTACGACAGCCTGTTTTTAGTGGTTTGTCTGGATAATCTAAAATACGCCCACTTTGAATAAATAATGTTAAGTGATGTTTGCCATCTATACCTTCAACCCAACCTATACGATCGCCTCGGTGAGTAAATTTATAAGGACGACTTGAAGCAAACTCAACACCCGCACGTTTCTCTACTTCCGCTTTAAATACATCAACGCCTACTCGATCTAATGTGTATTTTGTTTTAGCATTTTTGCGATTTGAACGATTACCCCAATCGCGCTGTACCGACACCACATGCTCGGCAATTTTTAACGTATGTTCTAGTGGAATAAAACCAAAGTCGTCTGCTTTACGTGGGTAGGTTGCTGTATCGCCATGTGTCATGGCAAGGCCACCACCGACAAGTACGTTAAAGCCAATTAATTTACCATTTTCGGCAATAGCTACAAAGTTTAAATCATTGGCGTGCACATCCACTTCATTATTCGGCGGAATTGTTACCGTTGTTTTAAACTTACGCGGTAAGTAATTAGAACCTAAAATTGGCTCTTCTGTGGTTTCTGCTTTTTCACCATTAAGCCAAATTTCGGCGTAAGCCTTGGTTTTTGGTAATAGGTGCTCTGAAATTTTTGCAGCCCATTCATACGCTTCTTGATGCAGCTCTGACTCAACCGGATTAGTAGTACACAACACATTTCGATTAACATCGCCTGCGGTAGCAATAGAGTCAATTCCAACGCTATCCAGTAATTGATGCATGCCTTTAATATTAGGCTTTAATACACCATGAAACTGAAACGTTTGACGCGTAGTTAAACGGATACTGCCATAGCTGGTTTTTTCTTCTGCAAATTTATCTATGGCTAACCATTGCTCAGGCTTAATAATACCGCCAGGCATACGCGCACGTAACATTACGTTGTGTAATGGTTCAAGCTTTTGCTTAGCGCGCTCACCACGAATATCGCGGTCATCTTGCTGGTACATACCGTGAAACCGAATTAACTGGAAGTTATCAGCGGTAAAACCACCGGTGATCTCATCTTTTAAATCTGTTGCTATAGTGCCACGTAAAAAATTACTTTCTCGTTTCATGCGCTCGTTATCAGAAAGCTTTACGTTTTTATCTTGTTCGCTCATGTTTAATCCTAAATTAGTGACAGTGACGGCTGCTTTAAATATTTAATTTTAGTAAACGTCTTTCTGATAGCGGTTTGCGCTGCGTAAATCTTTTAAATACTGCTGAGCATCTTCATCGCTCTTGCCGGTATTTTCTTTAATAATTTCGAGTAATGTTTGGTGCACATCTTTTGCCATATTGTTAGCGTCGCCACACACATAAAAATGTGCGCCAGCTTCAAGCCACTCAAAAATAGCTTTGCTGTTACTACGCAACTTGTCTTGCACATACACTTTTTCGGCTTGATCGCGGCTAAATGCAACATCTACTTTGCTTAGTAAACCCGACTTTAAGTAACCTTGAATTTCAACTTGGTATAAAAAGTCTTGAGTAAAATGTGGATTGCCAAAAAACAGCCAGTTTTTACCTGATGCGCCACGCGCATCACGCTCTTGTAAAAAGGCTCGAAACGGTGCTATTCCCGTACCAGGGCCAACCATAATGATTGGTGTTTCATCATTCGTTGGTAAACGAAAATTATCGTTATGCTCACTAAATACCTTAACTTTACAGCCTTCCTCAGCACGGCGCGCTAAATAGCCCGAACAACCGCCTAAATGCTCACGACCAAAGGCATCAAACTCAACTAATGCTACGGTTAAATGTACCTCGTCTTCAACCTCGCTTTGGCTAGAGGCAATTGAATATAAACGTGCTTGTAATTTACGCAGGCAATCGACGAGTGTTTGCGCGTCGAGCTTAGCGGGGTTTTGTGCAACTACATCAAATATTTGGCGCGGCTCAATGTATTGATGCATTGCCGCTTTATCTTCAACCAATTTTAATAGTTGTGGTGTGCCTGTCGCTATTGCATATTTTTCCACAAAGCCAGGGTACGACTGCGTTAATTCAAGTTTTTCAATCAGTGCATCGCGAATACTTAGCTGTTCATCTGCAACTTTTACTAAACTAGCTGCATCAATTTGCGTGTGTGTAAGCAACTCATCAACACGGGCTTCGTCATTTAAAAAATACACACCTAATGAATCACCTGGTATATAACTAATGTCTGAGCCTTCAAGCGAAATTTCTACGTGGCGGACATCTTTAGTTGAATCGCGACCTGTAATTTTTTGCACTAAACCTAGTTCTGCGGCAAACGGGTTTTGCTTAGTATATTGGCTTGCCACAGTAGTTGACCCAGCAAACGGCATTGCAATAACTTGACCACCTGAACTACCTTGCTGTGCTTTTAAATCCGGTTCAAAGGCATCCAATGCGCCAGTGATCCAAGTTGTCGCTTCGTCTTCGTAATCTACATCTAAATCGGCGCGTTGATAAATTGTTTCTGCGCCGAGTGTATTTAACCGCTGCTCAAAGTCTTTTGCTGTTTGGCAAAAAAATTCATAGCTCGAATCCCCCAAGCCAATCACGGCTACCTTCACCCCATCTAACTTAGGCGCTTTTTTAGTGGTTAAAAATTCGTGTAAAGCCTCTGCATCTTCTGGTGGTTCACCTTCGCCGTAAGTTGCAACAACCACAGTTATAAACTTTTCTTTTTTTAGTGCAGTTGGTTTGTAATCGGCCATGCTCACTAGCTTTACGGCTAAACCGCGTGACTCTGCTTGTGCTTTTAACTTAGCAGCTACACCTTTTGCATTACCTGTTTGCGAGCCATATAAAATAGTTAATGCAACTGCCTCACCAGCACTTGGAGCTGCTCCCACAGCACCGCCTAAAGCCGCCGTATTAGCATTTGCAGCAAGATAACCACTAACCCATGCTTGTTGAATTGGATTAAGCTCAGCCACTAAACCTTGCAGCTTTTGTACTTGCTCTTGCGATAGCGGACTTGCCGCAGCGTTTAGTTGACCTAGCAACATGAATCAATTCCCCGTAACCCTAAAAGTTAAACACAACGTACTGTTATACGTCGTTCAAAATGAGTTTTACCTCACCCAGAGACTATCTGTTGAGGTTTACTGAGCTTGTAGGATAGCGGGCAATGCAGAGTTAAAAAAAGAACAGAATCAACTTTGATATTCTATTTAGTTATTAACTTTAGTAAATATAGTTAAAAACAGATTAAGAAATGTATTTTCGAAGGATAAAAGGGGCTATTTGTGCCTGAGCTTTATTGAGTAGATAAATATTGTTGTTATGTATAAATACCACAATCATAAAAGAGCGCTAAATTAACTCTGAGTTGCTGATTGCTTGCAGCTCAAACTCGCAGCTTCGTAAAAACAAAAAGCCCCAGCAAATAAATGCCGGGGCTTTTTATAAAACAGACTTAATTAAAAATTAAGCTTGTTTTGGACGTTCAATAACTGCTACGAATGTCCAAGATTTACTCTTAGAAATTGGAGCACATTCACGGATAGTAACTACGTCACCAGCCTGAACTTCATTATTTTCGTCATGTACGTGTAGCTTAGTCGTGCGTCGAATGAATTTCCCATAAATTGGGTGCTTCACATAACGTGCGATAGCAATAGTGAAAGATTTTTCCATCTTGTCGCTAATTACACGGCCTTGAAGAGTACGAATTTTATCGCTCATTATTGACCTGCCTTCTGGTTAATAACTGTTTTTACACGCGCGATATCGCGGCGTACTGTTCTTAGCGTGTGTGTCTGAGCTAACTGACCAGTGCTTGCTTGCATGCGCATATTAAATTGCTCACGAAGAAGTCCTAGAAGTTCAGTATTAAGCTCTTCTACGCTTTTATCTTTTAGTTCGCTAGCTTTCATCACATTACCGTCCGAGTTACGAAAGTTGTTTTGAATGGCAATTTACGAGCAGCAAGGTCAAACGCTTCACGAGCAAGCTCTTCTGAAACACCTTCCATTTCGTAAAGTACTTTACCAGGCTGAATTTCAGCAACCCAATACTCAACAGAACCTTTACCTTTACCCATACGAACTTCAAGCGGTTTGTTCGTGATTGGCTTGTCTGGGAAAACACGGATCCAGATTTTACCTTGACGTTTCACGTGACGCGTCATGGCACGACGAGCTGCTTCGATTTGACGAGCAGTCATGCGGCCACGGCCAGTAGCTTTCAAACCGAAAGTACCGAAGCTTACTTTGTTACCGTTTTGCGCTAGACCACGGTTGCGACCTTTGTGCGTTTTACGGAATTTTGTACGTTTTGGCTGTAACATTACTCGCTACCTCTACTTAGCACTTTTTTTGGCTTTCTTTGGTGCGCGTTTAGCTGGCTTCTCTTGCTCTTGTACTAGTGGTAAACCACCAATAACTTCGCCTTTGAAGATCCAAACTTTAACACCAATGATACCATAAGTGGTTAAGGCCTCAGAAGTTGCGTAGTCGATATCAGCACGAAGAGTATGTAGAGGTACACGACCTTCACGATACCACTCTGTACGTGCGATTTCTGCGCCGCCAAGACGACCGCTAACTTCAACTTTAATCCCTTTAGAACCGATGCGCATTGCATTTTGTACCGAACGCTTCATAGCGCGACGGAACATAACACGACGCTCTAGTTGAGAGGCAATGCCGTCTGCTACTAGTTGTGCATCTAGTTCTGGTTTACGTACTTCAGAAATATTAATCTGAGCAGGTACACCAGCGATTTTAGTTACCGCTTGACGTAATTTTTCTACGTCTTCGCCTTTTTTACCGATAACAACACCCGGACGAGCCGTGTGGATTGTTACGCGGATTGATTTTGCTGGACGCTCAATAACGATTTTAGACACAGAAGCCGTTTTCAATTCCTTTGTAAGGAATGTACGTACTTTGTGATCGCCAAAAAGCTGTGCAGAGAAATCTTTTGAACTCGCGTACCAGGTAGAAACCCAAGGTTTAGATATACCTAGGCGAATACCAGTAGGATGAACTTTTTGTCCCATTACTTATATCTCCTAGCTATCTGAAACCATAACAGTGATATGGCTTGTACGCTTAAGGATGCGGTCTGCGCGTCCTTTAGCACGTGGCATAATACGTTTCATTGTAGGACCATCGTCCACAAAGATCGTTGTTATACGAAGCTCATCAATGTCAGCACCTTCGTTATGCTCTGCGTTAGCAATAGCAGACTCAAGTACTTTCTTTACTAATACAGCCGCTTTTTTCGGGCTGTACGCCAGGATTTCTAGTGCGCGATCAACCGGTAGTCCGCGGATCTGATCTGCAACTAGACGTGCTTTTTGCGCCGAACCAGAGGCGAATTTATGTTTAGCTAATGCTTGCATTTATCTTCCCCTCTTATCGTTTCTTCGCTTTCTTATCCGCAGCATGGCCACGGTAAGTGCGAGTTGGTGCAAATTCACCTAGTTTGTGACCGATCATTTCGTCTGTGATAAACACAGGAACGTGCTGACGACCATTATGGACAGCGATGGTCAATCCGATCATGTTAGGTATGATCATTGAACGACGGCTCCAAGTTTTAATTGGCTTCTTGTCTCCGCTTTCCAACGCTTTCTCTACCTTCTTCAGCAAGTGTAGGTCTATAAAAGGACCCTTCTTGAGAGAACGTGGCATGGCTATTCCTCAACTATTATTTAGTACGACGACGTACGATAAACTTATCAGTACGCTTGTTCTTACGTGTCTTAGCACCTTTAGTCGGCTTACCCCATGGAGACACAGGATGACGACCACCAGATGTACGACCTTCACCACCACCGTGTGGGTGATCTACCGGGTTCATGGCAACACCACGAACTGTCGGACGGATACCACGCCAGCGATTTGCACCTGCTTTACCAAGTGAACGAAGCATATGCTCAGCATTGCCTACTTCACCTAGAGTCGCACGACAATCAGCTTCAACTTTACGTACTTCGCCTGAACGAAGACGTAATGTTACATACTGACCATCACGAGCAAGGATTTGAACGTATGCACCAGCAGAACGTGCGATTTGAGCACCTTTACCTGGTTTTAATTCTACGTTGTGAACAGTCGAACCTACAGGCATATTACGCATTGGTAATGCATTACCAGGTTTGATTGGTGCATCAACACCAGACTGGATTGCATCGCCAGCTTTTAAGCCTTTTGGTGCGATAATGTAACGACGCTCACCGTCTGCATATAATACAAGAGCGATGTTTGCGCTACGATTTGGATCGTATTCTAAACGTTCAACAGTGGCTGGAATGCCATCTTTAGTACGTTTAAAATCGATTAAACGGTAATGTTGCTTATGACCACCACCGATATGACGAACCGTAATACGACCATTGTTATTACGACCACCTGATTTAGAGTTTTTCTCTAATAGTGGTGCGTACGGCTTACCCTTATGTAAATCAGAGTTAACCACTTTAACTAAGTGACGACGGCCCGCAGAAGTAGGCTTACACTTTTGAAGTGCCATAATTCTATCCCCTTATTACTCGGCGCCGCCGACAAAGTCTAGCTCGCTACCTTCTTTAAGAGTAACGTAAGCTTTTTTCCAGTCGTTACGACGACCGAAACGTGCGCCAGTACGTTTTGTTTTACCCTTAACGTTAAGTGTGCGAACACCCGTTACTTCTACTTCAAAAAGCTTCTCAACTGCTGCTTTAACTTCAGCTTTAGTTGAATCTTTTGCTACTTTAAAAACAATAGTATTGTTTTCTTCAGCAGCAATAGTGCTTTTTTCAGAGATATGTGGAGCAACGATCACTTTTAAAAGACGTTCTTCGCGAATCATGCTAGCGCCTCCTCAAGTTGCTTAACAGCAGCGGCTGTAATAAGTACCTTGTCGAAAGCAATTAAGCTTACAGGATCGATACCAGCTACATCACGCGTGTCAACCTTATAAAGGTTACGTGCCGATAAGAAAAGATTTTCATCTACTTCTTCAGTCACGATAAGAACATCTTTAAGCTCAAGTTCTTTAAGCTTAGCAACTAGTTCTTTAGTTTTTGGTGCTGCTAGAGCAAAACTTTCAACAACGATTAAACGCTCTTGACGAACTAATTCAGATAAGATGCTTTTAATCGCACCGCGGTACATTTTACGGTTTACTTTTTGGCTATGATCCTGTGGTTTAGCTGCAAAGCTAACGCCACCTGAACGCCAAATTGGGCTACGAATCGTACCAGCACGTGCTCGGCCAGTACCTTTTTGAGCCCATGGCTTTTTACCACCACCGCTTACTTCAGAACGTGTCTTCTGAGCACGAGTACCTTGACGAGCACCTGCTGCGTATGCAACAACTACTTGATGTACTAATGCTTCGTTAAACTCACGTCCAAAAGTAGCTTCAGAAACTTCAAGACCGCCAGAAGCGTCTTTAATTGCTAATTCCATCACTAAATCTCCAGGACTTATGCTTTAACAGCTGGTTTAACGATAACGTCACCGCCGATAGCGCCAGGTACTGCACCTTTAACTAAAAGCAAATTACGCTCAGCGTCAACGCGAACTAGTTCTAAGTTTTGAGTCGTTACACGCTCAGCACCCATATGACCGGCCATTTTCTTACCTTTAAACACCTTACCAGGTGATTGGTTTTGACCGATTGAACCAGGAGCACGGTGAGATAGAGAGTTACCATGTGTAGCGTCTTGCATGCTGAAATTCCAGCGCTTAACACCACCTTGGAAACCTTTACCTTTAGAAGTACCGGTTACGTCAACCTTGTTGATTTCGTTGAATAATTCAACAGTAAGCTCAGCGCCTACTTCAAAATCGCCTTCACCACCATTTAGGCGGAATTCCCACAGACCGCGACCCGCTTCAACACCAGCTTTAGCGAAATGACCCGCTGAAGCTTTGTTTACACGACTTGCTTTTTTAGTGCCTGCGGTTACTTGAAGCGCGTTATAACCGTCTGTTGCTTCAGATTTAATCTGAGCAATGCGGTTAGGTGTCGCTTCAATAACTGTCACAGGGATAGATACACCATCTTCAGTGAAGATTCGTGTCATACCCACTTTACGACCGACTAGACCTAATGCCATTTTCCTAAAACCTCTCTAATCTTCCGATTAACCCAGGCTGATTTGAACATCTACACCAGCAGCAAGATCTAAACGCATAAGAGCGTCAACAGTCTTGTCAGTTGGTTCAACGATGTCGATCAGACGTTTATGGGTGCGGATCTCGTACTGATCACGCGCGTCTTTATTAACGTGCGGTGATGTTAGTACAGTAAAACGTTCAAAGCGTGTAGGTAGTGGAATTGGTCCACGTACTTGTGCGCCAGTGCGTTTCGCAGTTTCCACGATTTCCGCCGTTGATTGGTCAATCAAACGGTGGTCAAAAGCTTTTAGGCGAATACGAATGCGTTGATTTGACATTCTTAACCTCAATATAAAGAGCATTTAAAAGAGCATAAAAAAACGACCGAAACAATCTTAAATATTAAGATTTCGGTTGTTAGATTATATCTACGTTGAGTTCCAAATCGGAACTCCTGTTTATTAGCTAGAAATCCTAGCTTAATTTATCCTTTCAAGTTCCCTTGGGAATTTTGAAAGCCTGCGTATTATAATTACATTGGTGATAAATGCAACAGCTAATTAGTAAATAATTACAGCCTGCTGGTTGCTCAAATATACTGCAACCTATTATAGAGCAGCTACAATCAAGTGTAATGCATATATATTAAGCCATAACGTACTGACTAATCGGCAACGCAAATTAAAGGCTTTTTTAGATCTTATGTTATCATATGCGCCAATTTTGCTTTTATATACCCAAATTATATGGGTAATTACTCTCTATATGGTGAGTCGATGCGTATTGTAAATTATTGCTTAAATGTTTTATCAGCTGGAGTAAGCCGCTTACTTGTAAGAAGTAAGGTACTGCCAGAAAAGCCGACTGAACAATATGAATTAAACTCTAAAAACCCTACCTTTTATATTGTGCGCTTAAACTCTCGCTTTGACTTAGCGGCGCTTGCTCGGGTATGTAAACGCCATGGATTACCCGATCCTAGAGAACAACAAGTATTAGGCACACAACGCTTAGACCGCTTTATAGGGATTGAAAACCCACCACCATTAATTGGTGATATAGCAAAGCCAACTAATGCACTAGCGCAAGGCAAACAAATTATTGATCACTTATTAAGTAGTGGTCAAAAAGATGTACAGGTTATTCCTGTTACTATTTTATGGGGCCGAGCGCCCGGCAAAGAAAAGCCCGGACTTAGCACGCTCATAACACACTCATTAACACCAAGTTGGTTTAGAAAGTTATTTGTGGTGTTGTTTTCTGGCCGAGATAACTTTATCCGCTTTAGCCAACCACTCGACTTATCACTTTTAGTAGACGAAAAAGCGGACGTTAACGAGCTTCCACAAAAACTATTAAGAGTAGCCCGCGTGCACTTTCGCCGCCAAAAACTTGCCGCAACAGGCCCTAAAATGCCATCGCGCGAGCAGCTATTTAACTCATTATTAGCCTCTCCAACAATAAAAAAAGCCATACAAGACGAAGCAAAAGCTAAAAATATTAGCCAAGCGCAAGCACGTCAAAATGCGGTTAAGTTACTTAATGAAATAGCGGCTAACTATTCAGAGGCGATGATACGCGTAGCTGAGCGTTTTTTAACTTGGCTGTGGAATAAGCTATATAACGGTATAGATATAAAATACACAGAGCAAATTCATGAGCTGACTAATAAAGGCCACGAAATTATTTATATGCCGTGCCATCGCAGCCATATGGATTACTTACTACTTACTTATGCTATTTATCATCAAGGTTTAGTACCACCACATATAGCCGCGGGTATTAACCTTAACTTTTTTCCGGCAGGCGGGATCTTTCGCCGCTCGGGTGCGTTTTTTATTCGCCGTTCATTTGCCGGTAATAAGCTCTACTCTGCAGTATTTAAAGAATATTTAAGCCAGTTATTTATTAAAGGTTATTCTGTTAAATTTTATACCGAGGGCGGGCGTAGCCGCACCGGGCGTTTGTTACCACCTAAAACGGGTATGTTAGCAATGACCATGCAAGCTATGCTGCGTGGTATTGACCGCCCTATTTCTATTGTGCCGGTATATATTGGTTACGAGCACGTTATGGAAATTAACACGTACCTTAAAGAACTCGCTGGAAATGATAAAAAAGGTGAGTCTATCTTTGGAATTTTTAAAGCGATTAAAAATCTTAAAAACTATGGTCGAGGTTATTTAAACTTTGGTGACCCTATTTCCATAAACCAATACTTAAACGACAACCAACCCAATTGGCGTGACGACATACACCCTACCGATGTACAAAAACCACAATGGTTAGGCCCACAAGTGGCAAACCTAGCCGACCAAGTTATGGTTAAAATTAACAATGCAGCGGCACTTAATGCGGTTAATTTATTAGCGATGATTTTACTGGTAAACGACAAGCACGCACTGAGTAAGCCAAAACTTTTAGCGCAACTTGATTTTTACTTACGCTTACAACGCGACGCCAGCTACAGTAATAAAGTAACAGCTCCAGAGGAAACACCAGAGCAATTGTTAACGCATGCATTAAAGCTTAATAAGTTTGATGTGATAAGTGATGAATTTGGCGAAATTATCGCGATTAACGATAAAGAAAAAACACTCTTTAATTATTATCGTAATAATATTTTACATCTTTTTGCCGTACCAAGTTTAATTGCACTGCATTTGTTTAGAGAAAAAACCACAACAGTTTCAAAGTGTCAGCAGCTAATTGCGGCGTTTTATCCTCTGTTTGCTAAAGAATGGTATTTACGAGAGCTAGATGAGGACTACATTACGCGTATTTTAGCTAATTTTGTAGATCAAAACTTAATAGAACTTGATGGCGATAACATTCATATAACCAATACCAACGACTGTTTGGCTAAATTGGATATGTTAGGTAAAGCACTAAGCTTTACGTTGCAGCGTTATGCCATTGTGATTGGCTTTATACAAACTAGCAACGGCATTGAAAAAGCAGAGTTAGAGCGAGAAAGCCAAGTGCTAGCACAACGCTTAGGTACTTTGCATGGGATTAAAACCCCAGAGTTTTTTGATAAAAAGGTGCTGGTCGGCTTTATTGATAATTTACGCGCACAGTCTTTAATTACCGATGGTGATGCGGGCTTAATAGGCAGCGTGCAATTATGTGAAACTTATATGCATCTTAAAGCATTATTGCCAGCACGTGTTTGGCAATCAATTAGCGATATAGTACAAGGTCAGTGTAAATAAAGCCTTAGTTTTGAGTGAGTGCTACGCCGCTTACTTACTTGTTTAAATGTAGGTGCCGTACAATTTATATGGCACCTACTACCCTTTGTTACTAGTGCGTAAGTTAGCGCTGACGCATAACCCCTTCTTGCATTGTTGAGGCAATTAAGTTGCCTTGGCGGTCAAAAAACTGCCCTCTTACTAACCCTCGACCAGAACTTGCACTTGGGCTGTCAACTGAGTATAAAATCCAATCATCCATTCTAAATGGTCGATGAAACCACATTGCATGGTCAATCGTGGCAACTTGCATATTAGGTTGCATAAAAGACACACCATGCGGCTGCAAAGCAGTTGGTAAAAATTCAAAATCAGACGCGTACGCTAATAAGTAATTATGAATACGTTGATCGTCTGGCATTTCACCGTTAGCTTTAAACCAAATGTGCTTAACAGGCTCCATTGCTTCAGGTTTAAATGGGTTATGAAAGGTCACCGGACGTATTTCTATTGGCATTTCACTAATAAATTGATTGCGTATAGCTGCGGGTATTTGCTCGGCGTTTTCTTTATAAAACTCTAACGATGAACGCAGCTCTTCGGGTAAAGGTACGTCAGGCATAGTCGCCTGATGCGATAATCCTTCTTCAGCCCCTTGAAAAGACGCTGTCATGTAAAAAATAGGCTTACCGTACTGAATAGCACTAACCCGACGAGTGCTAAAGCTTTTACCATCGCGAATAGCTTCTACATCATACACAATAGGCTTAGTGGCATCGCCTGGGCGTAAAAAGTAAGAGTGGAGTGAATGTACAATACGCCCCTCTGGTAGCGTTTCTTTTGCAGCAGATAGCGCTTGGCCCATAACTTGGCCGCCAAATACAGCACCAAAACCTAAATCTTGGCTTTGCCCTCGATACAAACCTTGCTCAATTTCTTCAAGTGTTAACAACGACAATAAATCATCTAATACTTGGCTCATTATTACTTCCTCAATTCTCTAATACCCAAATGATACTATACAATAGAGGGATGTAAATCATTCTACGAGTCCTGATATGGCGTATTGGCTATTTAAAACTGAACCCGATGCATTTTCGATTGACGATCTTAAAAATGCACAAAATCAAACCACACTTTGGGAAGGGGTACGTAATTACCAAGCACGTAACTTTATGCGCGACGAGGTAAAAGTAGGTGACCTCGTAATGATTTACCATTCTAGCTGCAAGCTCGTAGGCGTAGTAGGTATTGCTGTAGTAACAAAAGCAGCTTACCCAGATCCAACTCAGTTTGATTTAAGTAGTGATTATTATGATGCTAAAGCCACCAGCGACAATCCTCGCTGGGTAGTGGTAGAAGTAACTTATCAATCTCATTTAGACTCTCTGGTTAGCTTAAAAGAAATAAAAGCTAACCCTCGCATCACCGACATAGCGCTTAAAAAAGGCGGGCGATTATCAATAATGCCCGTAACCCAAAATGACTGGCAAGTAATTACCCGCATGGCTGAGGAGTAAAATATTTTACTATTTAACCTGAGCCTAGTTATTTAAAAAGCGGTAAATTTAGTTACCGGCTAATTTATAAGTAAAGCAATCCTCTATGCAACAGGTATAACTCTCTGACACTAATACAAAAGTACGTTTATTTTTCTTATCTATGGTAATTTGCTATAATTCGCCGCTTGTTTTTGTGGAGGAAAAATGAAGTTACTGTATTGGTTAGATGAGTGGTTAACCCTTTCGTGTGATGAGCAGCAAGCCAAACTGCCAATGTCTGGGGGAGATTTACTTGGCGATGTATATGTTAAGTACGACTTTATTGATATTACTAAGCCTCTACTATTTACCTTTTCGCCTGCTGGCACCAATGTTCAGGAGCAAGACCTTCACGCAGACTTCGCGCCCTGGGGTTATCACCTGGCACAAAAACAAAACGTAAATGTGATTGCCTTTCAGCACCTAGGGAAAAGTAATTGGTTTCGTAACCGCAATTTAATTTTTTTTCTGGAACAATTATCCCCACTGCTTACATCTTTTAAGACTCGATTAGGTTATGGCTTAAGCCGTGGTGGCTTTGCGGTTGGTGCTTTTGCAAAATTATTAAAGCTAGATCAGGTATTGCTTTTTCACCCTGTTAGCACTAAAAATAAAAGCTTAGTGCCATGGGACGACCGCTCTAGCACAGATATAGCTCAGCAATATGATTGGGAAGGCAGTTATGCCGATTTAGATTTAGGCAACGCCCAAGGCTATATTATTTACGACCCCACTAATCGTATTGATCGACTACATGCCAAGCGCTATAAGCAACTTAACCATTTACGGGTATTTGGTATGGGTCACGGCACTCACGCCACTTACTTAAACAAGTTTGGTTTTTATAAGCAAGTAGCTGTGGACTTTATGCGCCATCAACAAATTGATATTGCGCAGTTTCGCCTGCAAACTAAAACCTTACGCTTTAAAGAGGACTATTACAAAAGGCTCAATAAAGCGAATAAAAAATCGGCGCATCGCCTAGAATTACTAAGTACTGCACATAATATTTTGATAGACGAAAAAACAGCTCACGTACAGGAGCATCAAGCTAGCATTGATATTCAGCCACTTATTGATGTAGCGCTTAAACATCAAGAGCAGCACCCCGATGATGCCATCCAATTACTCGAAGTCGCCAAGCAATTAGCGCCAAACGACCCTCTTGTGAAGCACAAACTGAAAGAGCTTGAATAGTACTAAAATTTAAACTAGCGGCCTGCAATACTATTAATACCACTGCGGCAACTACTTCCTATTGCCAAAAAGCCTTATATTTAAGGCTTTTTATTTTGCCTTTTTTTACGCCCATGTTTAGGCACTATGGCTAAATACATAATAAGCCCTAACCACGAAAAAAATACAATGCCAATTAACCAAGCATTTTTTTCGTGGCCTTGAGTACGCTTACTATTGAGTACAATAACCACAGGTAAAATATAGGCAATTAAAAGAATGATTAAAAATATAACTTCGTTCATGCTTTTGCCAAAGCCGGCCAGTCAACCTCACGACTTAATACTCGCTCTACTGCTATGTAGTGCAAAATGTCGCCGGCGTTAATTTTATAATCAAGTGGCGGATTTAAATCCATATTTTGTGCACTTAAATTGTGTGCCACACCAAGTAAAATAGCATCATGCTGATGTTTAAAATGATGAAACAACGTACCAAACTCCATCTCTTTGCTTTGCTCTGGAATGGCTAAGCTAAACTGCGTATCGCCATGTAAAATTGATAGTAGCTCTTCGTGCACTCGGCTCGAACCTGGATCTTGCATTGAACGTACGAGTATTTCTGCCGATTTAACACTGCTGCATTCTACATTTTGGCAATGCTCTAATAGCATATCTACTTTTGTTTCATCTAAAAAATGCGCGCTTATATGGCAATCATCTTTAACTAAACGGCTAATGCGCAATGCGGTAGTAAAGGTTTGATCGTCGTCTTGGCCGTCAATAATCACTTTATCGGCGTAGCTTATAGCGACACGTTTTAGCTCCTCTAAATCGGTAAAGCTACTTAACCGCACAAAGTCGACACTTTCGTTACTTAAAAATGGGTGCTCCATTTGCTCAGTTACTGCAAGTAAAATACGCCGTTCGGTACGTTTAGTGTCGGCCAGAATGTAATCAATCATTTTTTTAGTACGGGTATCGTGCCAACCAAAAATAATAATATGGTTGCTACTGTGAGCAAAGTTTTTATCACCAGTCATAGCGCGCCTAATTAAGTAAGTTATTGTTTGCCCTGTTTTGCCTAACAGAACGCCAAATAAAGCTAAACCAAAAGGTATTTGTATTAAAGCCACCACCCAACGCCCTAAATCTGTGGTTGGGCTAAAATCGCCATACCCTACGGTTGAAGTGGTTACCGTGTAATAATAAAAAAAGGTTGTTAGGGAGGTGAGTGCTTGCTCATTTGCTATATATAACAATCCCCATGTTAAAAGCATATGAGTCAAAATAGCCAGTGCCACTGCTTGCCAACTCAACTGATCTATATGAGCCCGTACAAGTAACACTAGCCTTTTAAATATCACCGGCATAATACAAAGTCTTAGTTAGTAAATTATCTATAAACAACACGTTACTTTATGCTATTGGTTTAAGCAATATTTTCACTATTCTCATTTAAACATAACGCCCATAAGACTAAATGCGGTTTGCCAATTAATGTTTTTCGTGATTAATTACCCTGCAAATAATACTAACAACAGCCCTAGTTATGCTTAATAAAATAGCCACTCCCTTTACCAAGCTCGTTGAGCGCTACCTGCCTGATCCCTTTATATTTGTAATACTGCTAAGTGTTATTACCTTAGTTATCGCTAGCGTGTTTACTCCAGCAACCGGTATTGAAGTACTGCAAGCGTGGGGCGATGGTTTTTGGAACTTACTTAGCTTTGCAATGCAAATGCTGCTGGTGTTAATTACCGGCTATATGTTGGCAAGCACTCCACCTATTAGTAAGTTACTAGAAAAGCTCGCCACCTTTGCTAACACTGCACCAAAAGCAATTATATTAGTAACGCTTATTTCACTACTCGCTAGTTGGCTTAACTGGGGGTTTGGCTTAGTTATTGGCGCGTTATTTGCCAAAGCCATTGCTAAACACACCCGAGTTGATTACCGCTTATTAGTTGCCAGCGCCTACTCAGGCTTTGTAGTGTGGCATGGCGGGTTAGCAGGCTCAATTCCACTGACGATAGCCACCGAAGGGCACTTTTTGCAATCAAGCATGGGGATTATTAGCACTGAGCAAACGCTATTTGCGGGCTTTAATATTGCCATACTAGTAGGGTTATTTATTATTATGCCGCTAGTTAACCGTTACATGCTACCAAGCGCCGAGGAAAGTGTTTACATAGACCCCGCACTATTAAAAAATACCTCCCCTGCAATAATTAATATTACCAGGCCAGCCCAACACTTAGAGCAAAGTAAATTGCTTGGTATTACAATTGGCTTACTGGGGTTAATTTATTTAGGTTATTACTTTTTAGTTGCCGGTGGCGGCTTAAACTTAAATAGCGTAATTGCGTTGTTTTTGTTTTTAGCTATAACCTTACATCAAACACCGCATAACTTACTCAATAGCTTACAGCAAGCAATTCCTAGTGGCGCAGGTATTGTTATTCAATTTCCGTTTTATGCCGGCATTATGGCGGTAATGGTTGATAGTGGCCTAGCACAGCAAATATCAAGCGGTTTTATTGCCATAGCGGATGCAGACAGTTTGCCATTTTTTAGTTTTATAAGTGCCGGGTTGGTTAATATGTTTGTGCCTTCGGGCGGCGGACAATGGGCGGTACAAGCGCCAATTGTAATACCCGCAGCGCAAGCGCTTGGCGCCGACATATCAAGGGTTGCAATGGCAGTAGCTTGGGGCGATGCGTGGACTAACTTAATTCAACCTTTTTGGGCATTACCTGTACTTGCTATAGCAGGCCTAAAAGCCAAAGACATTATGGGATTTTGTGTAGTGCAGCTATTTGTAACTGGGGTATTTATATCCTTAATGTTGAGCTTTTATTAACTGTATAAAAATAATGTATTAAGCAGGACTGCAATTACAGCCCTGCTTTTAAATACGATTAGCTCGATAATATTTTCATTGGCAAGCTTAAAATGGGGTTTTCTGAGTCTGCAAAATGCATCATTACGGCTATATGCCCGGCAACCACCAGCGCATACATCACCGCTGAAAAACCTTGGCCATACTTATCAAGTGGCATTAAATGTGAAGTGTGCCTGCCGCGCCATTCAAATACAATTTCCAGCGCACCAATAAACAAAAAGAACACCAACAACATTAAACCAAAGGTGTAACTGAGCCATAAACCAAACAGCACTCCCAATAAACACACACTTAAACCGACCCATGAGCGCATAGAAAAGCTAATACTTTTTAATACATGGCCACCATCAAGCGGTAAAATAGGCAGTAAATTAAATAAATTAAGTAAAGCGCTAAGCACAGCAACACCGGCAAATATTTCCATTTCGGTAGCGTAGTACAACACTAAACTTAATACTGACGTTATAAGCCCAAACGCGGGGCCCATTAAAGAAATCACTACATCTTGCCAACGCGTGGTAATTTTATCATCACTTACTGCAAGCCCGCCTACAAACGGAATTAAATAAATGCCTTTGGTTTTAATGCCAAAATATTGCATGGCACGCACATGGCCGTATTCATGCACCACTAAGCAAGCAATAAGCATAAGTGCAAACTCAATACTGAATAACCAGGCATAACCGGCAACTGACGCTCCCGCTAACACTACCTTAATTACTTTGGCACTTTTAAATAGCTTAAAACCAAGGGCGGCCAATCCAAGCCAGCCTTTTTTAGTTTCACCACCAGTAGCTGCAGGTAAAGCAAGTTGCGTAGCAAACTCATCGTTTACAAACAACGAAATACTCTGCTCATTTACCAATGAGCTATCAATACCTATTAGTTTGTTATCAAAAGTAAATTGATAATAGTTGTCGCGGGGGTTATCAAAAGTAATCGCTTGTTGACTATGAAATATCTGCACAACTTTTTGCCCAGAAACCATTAGTGTAAAGGGCTGATCGGCTAACTTAAGTTCTATTCTGATCATAATTAAAACCGTTTAAAACAATAGCGCTAGTATACCGACTCAGCTAAAAAACACGAGCGAGCATGATTAATAACAACTTTTTATTAGCCGGCTAATAAACACATTAAAAGAATGACAAACACATGAGAATCTACTACTTTTACAGTAGTACACACTATGCATTGAAAGGGATAACAGTGAAAAAAGTAGTGCCTAATATTCTGGTCGTTGATGACTCAAAAGCTATTTTAATTGTAATGGAAGCAATCCTCGCTGAGTTAGATATGTCGGATACCATAACCACTTGCCTAAGTGCTACAAAAGCGCTAGAAAAAGTTAAACGTGACATAAACTATTTTGATGCCATTTTTACCGATTTAAACATGCCTGAAATGGATGGCATGGAGCTAATACGCCATTTAGGAGAGCTAAATTACCAAGGCGCCATTATTATTATTTCTGAAATGGAGCATAAGGTAATTAGTTTAGCTGCCAACTTAGCCAAGCAGCATAATGCTCACCTTATCGGTAATATTTCTAAGCCCGTACAATTAACTCAAGTAGGCTCCTTGTTAAATAAAGTTGCCTATTTAAATAGCCACACTTTAATAAAAGAACCTGCTATTTCAAAAACAGAGCTTATTAACGCATTAAAAAATGACGAAATAACGCCGTTTTATCAACCTAAAATATGTATTAATACCAGTAAAATAAAAAGTGCTGAAGTATTAGCGCGTATTGTGTCAAATACCGACGGTAGTATAATTTTACCAGCTCGTTTTATTAGCCTTGCTGAGCAACATGATCTAATTAATGAAATTACATTTGCGCTCTTTGAAAAAGCCACCAGTGATTTCGAAAATATAAAAGAGCAGCTAGGACAAAATTTAAAACTGGCATTTAACTTATCCCCCATGCAGTTAAACGATCTTAGCTGCCCAAATAAGCTATTGCTTATATTAAAACTTAACCAGCTTAAACCTAGTGATATTATTATTGAGATAACCGAACAACATGCACTTTCAAGCCTAAGCCAATTAGAAACATTAAACCGCTTAAGAATGCATGGTTTTGGTTTATCGCTTGACGATTTTGGCGTTGGCTTTACTAACATGAGCCAGCTTAAAAACTTGCCCTTTACCGAAATAAAAATAGACCGCACACTTATTAGTAATATAGAAACAGATCAGTTTTCTCAAGTTGTTGTAAGCTCCCTCATCGACATTACCAATCAAGAGCATTTAGAACTAGTAGCAGAAGGGGTTGAGCGCCCCGAAGAGCTTGCCTATTTAAGGCATTACAAAACTCGCTTAGCAATACAGGGATTTTTATTTAGTCGTCCTAAATCTAAGAGTGAATTTATAGACTGGGCACAATATTGGATTAAAGTGACAGGAAATACCATTAACTATAAACCCCCAAGCTAATAAGGAGACCTCTTTAGTTGTCTCCTCTAGGGTGTTTATCCTCTTCAGTGACTAAGTTTTTACTATTTGCCAAACGTTTATGCCAACGCTGCTTCGCAACCGCACGCATATTAGTGGACTGATCACGCTCATCCACAATTTCTAAACCCATTAGTGCTTCAATCATGTCCTCAAGCGTAACAATACCCTGTACGTCGCCATACTCATCAACCACTAAACAAATATGCGTGCGGTCTGTTAATAAGGTTTGTAACAACGACGACGCATTTTGCGAACTAGGAACCGTATAGATAGGCTTTACTAGTTTACTAATTTTGTAATCGCTACCTAAGCGATGACATGCCAACATAATATCGTTTTTATGCACAAAGCCGATAATATCGTCAGTGTCTTTATCAAACACCAATATGCGAGAAAACGACGACGAACCATGCAGGTTCAAGTATTCGTTTACGGTTAAGTCTTTATGAACTTTAAAAATAACTGTACGTGGGGTCATCAAATCGCATAATTTGGCATGTCTAAAATGTAATAAGTTACGAATTATTTCAGACTCATCTTGGTGCAGCGCTCCCGACTCAGTGCCTATATCGGCCATGGCTTCTATTTCTTGGCGAATATAATAGGCTTGGTCATGCTTTGGTCCCATTAAATTTGTCAGCTTTTGTGCAAGCCATACAAAAGGCTTAAGCAATATAACTAAAAAGCGTAAACCGTAAGTCACACTTGGGGTAAGTACTCGCCAATAGTTTGCTCCTAACGTTTTAGGTATGATTTCAGAAAACACCAGCACAAATAAAGTCATCACTGCAGAGGCAACCCCTACTGCTGCATCCGAAAATACAATAGCTGCTTGCGCGCCAACTCCAGCGGCTCCGGCGGTATGCGCCACCGTATTAAGCGTTAAAATAGCCGCTAATGGCTGATCAATATTATTTTTTAGTTTTTCGAGCTGCTTAGCTAATACAGGCTGCTTTTTACGCAGTAATGCAACATAACTAGGTGAAATGCTTAACAGCACGGCTTCCATTACTGAGCATAAAAATGAAATAACAATGGCAACGACCATATAAACTATCAGTAATGTCATTTGCTCTCCGCTTAGTTGAATATATGGGCATGATAACAATACATGCTATATTTGGCCAAAGACTCAATAATAATAGGTATAATAATGAAACTTAACGCACTTTGGCGTCATAGCAATAAACTATTTAAGCACTCCTTTGCCCTTTTTACCCTTAGCAGCTTAAGTTTTGCTACGCTTGCAGCGCCGCTTGATAAATCTAAAATTCAATTTATTGGGCCACTGGCTGAAAACATGCAATTAAAGCCTTTTCAAACGGCCCAAAGCGATACCATAATTAGTAACTTATTACCCCAGCTACAACTCCCCGTAGCTAACTTTTCGGTGTTTGACAAAAAACACAGCTGGCAGCCATTTAATAAAGTAAATGCACTCACTTTAGGCGGCTTACAGGCACTTAAGTTTAATATAGAAACCACGCGTTTTAGCCAAGGTGCGTTAACCTTAAAAGGCATTGAACAAGGGCAATTGTTTATAAATGGCGAATTGCAAAAGGCAGATAACAGCAGCTACAAACTCGCCTTAAATAATGGTAGTCATACTGCTATTATTGTTGCGCAACAAGTTGCAAATTGGCACGATGTAATACTCGACTTTGCACCAAAAACACCGAGCGATAATATTACCCTTAGTACTTCACAAACTAAGCGTTTATCGGCAAAACAATTATTTGATGCTCCCACTATTAGCGGCTTATCATTAGCGCCAAACTCAGAGCACTATATTACGACAACGCGCCGCTTTAATGATAAAACACTAAATCAAGCAAACAATGTAACTGAACTTAAAAACACCGACAATCAAACACTGTATCGCTTTGAGGCAGAACAACCAAGCAACCTTATTTGGAGCCCAGACAACCGCTTTTTAGTGTATTTACTAAATGGTGAATTAAAACAACTTAACCGTAAAAATTTATCAATAAAAACCCTCTCTACTCGCTTAGAAGGCGCTAGCGGTTTTACCTTTTATAACGAGCACAGTGTAATATTTAGTTGGTCTAACCCTGCATCTGACAAGGGTAATGACAAACTCACGAAGCATTATAAAGGGTTACAAGATCGCTGGTCATACGCACGTTCAGTAAGCCAAGTTTATATGCTTGATACGCAAAGTGGTTTAATAAAAACACTTAGCCAAGGGCCACTTTCGCATAGCTTTGAAGACTTTAACAATAAGCGCGGTAAACTATTAATGAGCCGCCCTGTAGTCGCTATGCAAGCGTCAACTCACCCAGAAACAGAACTAGTAGAGCTTGATTTAAAATCAAATAAGCTTACTTCTTTGGGTAAATTTAAAACTTTTAATCAGGCCAAGTACGCCAATAAGGACGTGTATGTTGTTGCGGGCCCCGACTTTAAAAATGGGGCCGGTAGAGCATTGCCAAAAGAAATGCTAGCGAATAACTACGACGGTCAACTTTACCTGCTTACAGACGGCGGAAAAAACGTTAAAGCACTCAGTAAACAGTTTGATCCAGCAATTGGAAGACTGAGTGTTTTAAACAATGGCGACGCATTGCTAAAGGTTACTGAGCACGACACCCAACCGCTCTACCTATTTGATTTAAGTAAGCAGCGCTTTAAAAAATTAAATACTGGTTTAGATATTGTTGAGCAGTTTAGCTACTCAAACGAGCGCAACATTGAAATATTACTCAGTGGCACCACGGCTTCTAGTCCACAACAATTAAAGCGGTTTAATATAAGTAAAAACACCGCTAAAATAATCTGGGATTCAAAGCCACTTAGCTATGCAAATACACAAATTCCAACTCTCGAAGAATTTAATTTCACTAATAAAAATGGCGTTGAAATTTCAGGGCGTGTTTATATCCCAAATAATCTTGATAAAACTAAAAAACACCCAGCGCTAGTTTATTACTATGGCGGCACATCGCCAGTGACACGAGGCTTTACTGGACGTTATCCGTTTAATTTATGGGCGGCAAACGGGTATGTGGTTTATGTAATACAGCCAACAGGCGCTACCGGCTTTGGGCAAAAGTTTTCGGCGCAGCACGTTAATGCGTGGGGCAACTACACCAGCGACGATATAATTGCAGGCACGCAGGCATTTTTAAATAAATACAACTATGTAGATAGCGAAAAAGTAGGCAACCTAGGTGCCTCTTACGGTGGTTTTATGACTATGCATTTAGCAACTAAAACCGACTTATTTAGCGCATCGATTTCTCATGCTGGTATTTCTAACCTCACATCTTACTGGGGTGAAGGATGGTGGGGCTACTTATATTCTGGCGAAGCATCTAAAAACAGCTTTCCGTGGAATAACCCCGAGCTTTATAGTAAACATAGCCCGGTATTTAATGCCGATAAAGTAACCACGCCTATGCTACTCATTCATGGTGACAGTGATACTAACGTACCCGTTGGCGAAAGCTTAACTATGTACACTGCACTTAAATTACTTAATAAAGATGTAGAGTTAATAGAATACAAAGGTGCGAACCATCAAATTATTGCCCGCGACAAACGTTTTGATTGGTGGAATACCATGCTAGCTTATTTTGATAAAAAACTTAAAAATGAGCCACAATGGTGGAATTATCTTTACCCTAACGACTAGTCGCTAAATTGTTTTTAATAATTAAGTGAACTTAGATTAAGATATTTATTCTGAGTACAGCAGGCTAAATAGCACCTTTAATAAAACCCTAAAGGTGCTAAATTTTCTAAACTGTAAACTTATTAACTACTTTTGAAACATTAGCTTACTTAAAAACAATAAACGCCCTTCTCAGCCTTTACTTAATGGTGCTACCATAGAAAACTATAAGCATTAACAATAAAGTATTATGACTATTCATGTTTTATTGGTTGAGGACGACGAATTACTCGTTAAACGCATCCAAAATCATTTTACAAATACCGAGTTTACAATAGAAGTTGACCCTACTGGCGCCGATGCACTGAGCACTATAAGGTCGCGAGTTAATTTGCGCGGTGCTTTTTCATTAGCCATTATTGATATTGTTTTACCAAAGCGCGACGGCTTACAACTTGCAAAAGAGCTAAATACCCTTACCGATATTGGCGTAATTTTATTATCGAGCCGTGATTCACAGGCCGATCGCATTGCTGGCCTTGCCCAAGGCGCAGACGACTACATATGCAAACCCGTAGACTTACTTGAACTAGAGCTGCGCATGCGTGCTTTATATAAACGCATTGCACACTTAAATTCAGACAATGATAAAAACGATGATAACGGCGAAGAGTTTATAGAATATGCCGACTTTAAATTACACCCCGACAACCGCACACTAATTACAGCTACAGGTGCTGAATCGCGCTTAACCGAAGCGGAACATAAAGTACTTATTTGTTTAATTGGTAACGCAGGTAAAGCAACTTCTCGCGAAAAAATATCTGAAGAAATAGGCCAGCCTGATTGGAGCCCAAACGATCGTACTGTTGATGTGTTAATTGGCCGTTTGCGTAAAAAATTAAATGATGAAAAAGATCAAAAGCGCATTGTTACCGTACGCGGCAAAGGTTATATGCTCTCTATTTAGTACTTAGTTAATTGCGCTAGTAAGCGCTCAAAGGCGCGGTAGTTAAGTGCTTCTTTTAGCTCATTTAAGCTAATACGCTCCGCCCCTTTTAAATCACTAATAGTACGCGCTACTTTAATTATTCTATGGTATGAGCGTGGCGATAATGCCAGTTTTTCACTCGCTCTGGCTAAAAACTGCAACTCAGTGGAAGCGAGATCACAATGTATACTCATTTCTTTATTGTTTAACCGCGCATTCACTTTACCTTGGCGTTTTAGCTGCAAATAATAAGCAGCCTCTACTCGCGCTCTTACTACTGCACTGGTTTCTTCGGGTTTGCTACTTTGTAACTCAACACTCGTTAGCCTTGGTAATTCAATTTGTAAGTCAATACGGTCAATAAACGGCCCCGAAACACGCGACAAATAACGCATTACTTGATCAGGCGTTGCCCGCTTATCATTATGGCAACCTGTAGGGCTGGGGTTTAGCGCCGTAATAAGCTGAAACTGCGCCGGAAACTCCATTTGCCTTGCCGCACGCGAAATAGTGACAGTACCAGTTTCCATAGGTTCACGCAGCGAATCGAGCACTTTACGTTCGAACTCTGGCAACTCATCTAAAAAAAGCACGCCATTATGCGCCAATGAAATTTCACCCGGTTTAGGGTTTGACGAGCCACCGACTAATGCAACTGCAGAGCAGGTATGGTGAGGATTGCGAAATGGCCGTTGTCGCCAATTAGTTAAATCAATCGACTGGCCAATAATAGAATAAAGCGCCGCAGTAGCAATTGCTTCATCATCTGACATGGTTGGCATAATGGTTGCCATACGTTGAGCCAGCATTGACTTACCCGTACCAGGGGGTCCTAAAAATAGTAAGTTATGGCCTCCTGCAGCGGCAATTTCGAGTACTCGCTTTGCCCCAGGCTGGCCTTTCACATCACTTAAATCAAGCAAAAAATCAGGAGCTTGCGTGCAATCTGGGTATTGTATATTTAACGGCAGTGGTTGCTGATTAAGTAAATCGCCCCACACTTCTGCAATAGAGCTTACGGCTTTGCGTTTAACCCCGTTAACTAAACTGGCTAAGCTATCATTTGCCAGTGGTAAAAAACAGCAACGGTCCTGCTCTTTAGCAGCAAGCACCGAGGGCAAAATAGCATTTACGCCACGTATCTCACCGTTAAGTGCCAGCTCCCCATAAAATTCATATTTATGAATGTCAGAGCACACTATTTGCCCTGAGGCGACTAAAATACCTACAGCAATAGCAAGATCGAATCGGCCACCGTCTTTTGGTAAATCGGCAGGGGCTAAATTAACAGTAATACGTTGATCGGGAAAACCAAACTTAGAATTTTCAAGTGCGCTACGCACTCTGTCTTTAGATTCTTTAACCGAAGCCTCGGGCAAACCGACAATATGAAAAGCAGGCAAACCATTACCTAAATGCACCTCAACAATCACTTCGGGGGCATTTATGCCCACCTGAGCACGAGAATATATGCGAGCTAACGACATTCCCTATCCTAATAAATACCCTTTAGCTTTAGTTTAGTCGGGATATTTAAAAACGTGTAATACAATACCCCATTTTATGGCTGCAAAACGCAGTAATAGAGTCATCAACATACTCAAAATCATCGCAACTTCAACGATAAGCGAAAAGTTAATACACAAGGTGTACACTATTCCCCCTGCTATACAGGTGGTTGCATAAAGCTCGCCCTTTAACAGCATGGGGATCTCTCGGGCAAGTACATCACGAATTAGGCCACCAAAACATCCAGTAATAACCCCCATAATCACTGCTGTCATATCTGGCATACCGGCAAGCAATGCTTTTTGTGTGCCCATCACGGCAAAAAAAGCTAAACCAAACGCATCGGCAATTTGTAAGTTATAGTGGGGTATGGTTCTTTGCTTATTTATTAGTCGCGTTGTTAGTAATATTGCAGCTAAAATTGCAGCAAAATAACTTTGGTCGTGCAGCCAAAATACCGGAACATTTAATATCACATCGCGAACAGTTCCTCCGCCGATAGCGGTTACAGTAGCAAGTACAACAACACCAAAGCCATCCATCTTCTTTTCATACGCTACCAAGGTGCCCGATATGGCAAATACTGCAACACCTATTAAATCAAACCAGTGGTAAAGTTCTGTCATGCCTACTCTTGCTAAAATATTTACGTTATTGCTACATAAGCTACGCTAAGTTTAAAAAAATAACTACTTTTAGCACTAATTAAGCTGCTAAGTTCCTTTTATATTCAAAACTAGTCTATAAACCCTATGAGTTAAATTAACCTTTATAGCCGTTTATTACTCCTTCCTGATTAGCCAATTGAACGTGGTAAACAGTAAAGCGACGGCTTTTGGGTTGTAAGTCATTCGCCAAATTTTAGACATAAAAAAACACTCTTTAAGAGTGTCTGTTTATTCTTATTTATTTCAGCGGTTGCGGGAGCCAGGGTTTATGAAGAGCGAACGCATCACGCAGTGACGACGACCTTCGGGTTATGAGTCACTCACTAAATTTTAGACATAAAAAAACACTCTTTAAGAGTGTCTGTTTATTCTTATTTATTTCAGCGGTTGCGGGAGCCAGGGTTTATGAAGAGCGAACGCATCACGCAGTGACGACGACCTTCGGGTTATGAGCCCGACGAGCTACCAGACTGCTCCATCCCGCGCCTGAAATTGTATACTTATTTAAAGTTGCTTACATTACAACTTAGCTTCCAATTAGAAATTGGTTGCGGGAGCCTAATTTATAACGACTACCTTTGCTGGCTAATGAAGAGCTGAGACCGACAAGTTTTTCATTAACTAACATTTACAGTAACCTCAATCCTCTAAAGGAAATTGGTTGCGGGAGCCGGATTTGAACCGACGACCTTCGGGTTATGAGCCCGACGAGCTACCAGACTGCTCCATCCCGCGCCTGTATATTTTAAGTCTATCGACTACTTTATTTTAACTCTTAAGCTAGAGTTTACAGTAACCTCAATCCTCTAAAGGAAATTGGTTGCGGTAGCCGAATTTAAAACGACTACCTTTGCTGGCTAATGAAGAGCTGAGACCGACAAGCTTTTCCTTAACTAACATTTACAGTAACCTCAATCCTCTAAAGGAAATTGGTTGCGGGAGCCGGATTTGAACCGACGACCTTCGGGTTATGAGCCCGACGAGCTACCAGACTGCTCCATCCCGCGCCTGTAATTTCTTTAAAACAAATCCGTAATATTTACGAGCCTGCCTTGAAGAGAGCGCTACTATATAGGAATAAACATATAATGCAAGGCTTTAGTTATTATTATTGTTTAAGTGAACAAAAAGCAAGCAAGTGGTGTTATAAGCATTCCCATTAATGTGGGTTAATCATTTTTTGCCACTCCCAATCAGGGTGCCCCATTACAATGAAGTCTGGATTTTCAGTGCTTTCACGCTGATTATAAGTTAGTGGGTTAAACTCTGCATCGGTAATACTGCCGCCAGCTTGCTCAACTATAATTTGTGATGCGCCCGTATCCCACTCACCAGTGGGGCCTATTCTTAAAAAACAGTCAGCCTTTCCTTCTGCTACAATACATGCCTTTAAAGAGCATGACCCTAAAGCAACGGTAGTAAATTGGGCGTTAAGGTACTGGCTCACTGCTTCAATTTTTTGGCGGCGGCTCACTGCAACCGTTAAGTTATCGGGTGAGGCTACAAATATTTGCTTATCGCTACCATTTTTACGCTTAAATGCCCCATTATCGGCGCTCGCAAAATAGGTTACCCCTTTTGTTGGCCAATGAATAACTCCCAGCACAGGTTGGTTATTCTCAATGAGTGCTATATTTACCGCAAAGTCGCCACTTTCTAAAATAAATTCTCCGGTACCATCCATAGGATCAAGTAACCAATAACGTTGCCAATGCTGCCTATCGGCTAATGCTGGGATCGGTGTTTCTTCTGACATAATAGGAATATTGGGTGCTAATGCCTCTAAACCAGCCACAAGTACGTCGTTAGCAGCAAGATCAGCTTTAGTAACTGGTGTGTTGTCTAGCTTTTGCTCTTTGCCAATATCACCATTTTTATAAATAGCCATAATGGCATCACCAGCACGCTCAGCCAATAATATACAAGGCTCTAGTAATTTATTCATCAATGACTCCTGATGCTAAATACTGATCTAATAATAATAAAGCAGCTACACTGCGTGCTTCGGTAAAATCGTCTTGTGTTAATAATGACCGCCAATCGGTTAATGGCCACTTAACAACGACCAGTGGCTCTGGCTCATCACCGGGCAATGCTTGTGAATACAATTGTTTAGCGACCATAATGTGCATGGTTGTATTAAAATGACTTGGCGCTATAGATACCGCTTTTAATCGTTTTAGGTAATCTGCACCAAAACCAACTTCTTCTTTAAGTTCACGGTTAGCGGCTTGCTCTGGTGTTTCACCTGGGTCAATTAACCCTTTAGGAAAACCCAGTTGATAGTCGTTAGTACCAGCGCAATATTCTCGCACTAGTAGTAATTCGTTATCTTTAGTTAACGGCACAATCATTACTGCACCTCGCCCGCCGCCACGAATTCGCTCATATTGACGTTCTTCGTTATTAGAGAATTTAAGTTCTAAAGATTCCACGGTAAATAAGCGACTTTTAGCTACAACTTTATTACTGAGGATTTGCGGTGGTATAGGGTGCTTTTTCTGTGTCATTGGCGTTAATTTGCTATCATGGCAGTTGTGCTTAATCATAAACTTTTCACAGGGAAAAGCCCATGCTAAATTGGTCAAAAATCGATACAGTTTTACTCGATATGGATGGAACATTACTCGATTTACATTACGATAGCCATTTTTGGCTTAACGTTATTCCACAACAGCACGCATTAGCAAAAAATATTAGCTTTGAAGCAGCGCAAGCGGATATTTCAAAACGCTACCAAGCCGTTAGCGGAAAAATACAATGGTATTGCTCAGATTATTGGGAGCAACAGTTAAACCTACCTATTATGGAACTAAAGCGACAATCTAAGCACTTAATAAAAGTGCGCGACGATGTGCCGTACTTTTTAACTGAACTTAAAAAAGCAGGTAAAGAGTTAATTTTACTTACTAACGCCCACCCTGAGTGTGTAATGCTTAAATTTGAGCAAACTGCAATTGATAACTACTTAGATGGAGTCGTATCGACTCATGAATATGGGGTAAGTAAAGAGCAACAAAGCTTATGGCAACAGGTGCAAAGTGACTTAGGATTTAACAAAAGCCGTACGCTTTTTGTTGATGATAGTGTTCCTGTGCTCAACGCAGCACGCCAATACGGTATTGAACACTTGCTTGCGGTTGCTAACCCAGACAGCCAACAACCACATAACGATATAGCCGATTACTTAAATGTTACCGACTATCGCAAGATTATCTAACTCAACTTTGGATAAACTAGCTTTTTGGTAATGCTCTTTTAAGCCATGGCTGTTGGGTGCATTGAATTTTGATAGCGCCCAGCATAACCTGATACATCAGTGTCCGTTTCAAAAAGAAATAAAGAAGCTATAGGCATACCTGGTACTAATTTATAGTAAAATTCACTCATATTAATTAATTCCAAAGTAATTTTTCCTCTATACCCAGGATCTATTTGACCATCACAAACGTGAGCGAACAGAAAACCTCGAGCAATTGAGCCCTTGGTTTGTACTAATCCAAATTTGTTAGTAGGTAATACGATTTCTTCTTGTGTACACGCAAGCAACTTACCATTAGGTGGAAGAATAATGTCTTGTCCTTCACCTAATGTCGTCGTTGTCGTTTCCATTTTTCTTGGTGGAGTAAAAGCCTCACCATCATAAGGTGCATATTTAGTAAACTGATTATCTAAATGGAGCCCTATTGATGTTGTATCAACAACAACATCCTGGTTCCTTCTAACCACTGCATTCTTTTCAACTAGAGCTCTAAGTGCAACTTGTGTCAGAATCATCATTATGCCTTTGTAAGTAGGTATGTTAAAAGAACTGCCATTAGCGATGCTAAGATAGACACTATTCCCGTGATTACATGCGGTGTATGGTTACTGAAGAAGTCTTTAATTATACTTGTATCACTAGGTTCAATATTTACAGCATTTCTGGTACTGTCGCCAATAATTGGGTGCTCTGTCGTCAAAAAAGTCAGAGAGCAAAATTTATCCTTCGCTGATAAAGATACTTTTTTATTACCTACGTTAAAAACCGGTATGTGTAGCTTTCCTTCAAATAAAGGATCTACCTTGGTATTTGCGACGAGGATTCCCTTCGCACCAAGACTTCCTTTAGAAGACAAAAATGCAAAGGCATTATTCGGCATCTTTATTGTCTGTTCTGTACAGATAAGTAAACAACTGTTTGGCGAAATCACGACTTTATCTGTGATATTTCTCCAATCAGAATCCCCAGCTTTCTTGTACATAGAGCCGACACTAAGATCAACAGAAACCTGCTCTGCCGAATCAGTGCACAGAGGAGCTATATCTATTCTTCTATTTTCTAAATCCTTTGCAAGTATCATAGACTATCCTTAGTATTTAGTTAGCTTTTACCTGAACTACCAAAACCACCTTCACCACGCTCAGTCGCATCAAATTCGTTAACAACGTTAAAACCTACTTGTACAATTGGTACAAACACAAGCTGAGCTATTCTTTCACCCACTTCAACTGTATATGTTTTATTACTGCGGTTCCAAAGAGAAATAAATATTTGCCCTTGATAATCTGAGTCAATAAGCCCAACTAAATTGCCCATAACTAAGCCGTGCTTATGACCAGAACCTGAGCGAGGAATTATAGTAGCGGCAAGGCCATTATCTTTCATATGTACAGCAAAACCAGATGGAATAAGCTCAACTTGCCCTGGTTCTAAAACTAGATCGGCTTCAATACAAGCTCTAAGGTCAATACCAGCAGAACCTTCAGTTGCATATTTTGGTAATGGAAATTCAGTACCTAGGCGTTTATCTATAATTTTTAAATCAATATTTCTCATTTTTACTTTCTACTTTGAATAAGTTTATAAACAGAATAATACAGATAAAATGCTTGTTGTGCATTGCTGTATATTTTCATTAGTGTGCTAACTATGTTTATCTTGAAGTCGTAAACTCATGCCATGAGTTTATTAGGTCTATAAAATCTTCAAAACCACAACCACTGCTTAGGCCATTTTCTTCAAGCATTAAATCGTCGTCTTGATAAGCCATAAGATCTTCACTGTCTTGGTGCAGAGCATGGGCTTCAAATAGAGCTTCGTCTTTCGTTAAAATTAAATCTATTTCTTGGCCCGTTAGCGTTAAAGGCTCAAAGCTTGAACTCACCGATGCAATAAGCGCTTGCACCATAGCTATTTTATCTTTGCCTATTTCTTCGTTTAACCAGCGGCCAATTATGGCATGCTCGCTACTTATTTTAATGCGTAATCCGCTAATTGGATCGCGAATAAATTGATATTCCATACGTATCGCTTTTAAATCGTTAGTTGCGCAATTATATACGTAAATAGCTGCAGACGCTAAAAAGCAAAATAGCGCCAAAAGGCGCTATTTTATAAAGCTTTAATATTAATTACGTCACGATCTATAACGTGCTGCATCAATAATTGCCCAAACATATACAATAGCGGCAATTATTCCTGGCACAATTAAAAACCATAATGCCGCACCACCAAAAAATAATATAGCGAATATAAGCGCGGCAAGAATACGCCCTTGCACTAGCTGCCCCAACCCCGGGAAAAATATATTACATAATGCTGCGATTACGTTACCGCCTGAACCTTGTCCTGACATACTAACCTCTGTAGTTTATTTAATTTTTATATTTTAGCTATAGAATTACTTACACACTCTATGCCAATTTAATAAATGTTACAAATCATATAGTTGTATTTTTATCAGTTTAACGCTGTGGTGATTTTTACTAAATTGAGGTCAAATTAGCAATTTTTATTATATCTTTTTAACCTTTTTCTTTTTGATTCGCTATCAAGCTACTAGTTTAGAACATAATTTTATGAATAGCTGTGTATAAAAACAGTATTTTATTTAGCCTAACAAAAACACCTGCTATACTGCCCGCATTATTGATTAAAAAGGCGTAACGATGGACGTTTCACAATTACTCGATGGCTTAAACGACAAACAACGCGATGCCGTTGCAGCCCCACTACAAAACATGCTGGTATTAGCAGGTGCTGGGTCTGGTAAAACACGAGTGTTGGTTCATCGTATTGCTTGGCTAATGCAAGTTGAGCAAGCCTCAGCGTATAGTATTTTTGCGGTTACCTTTACTAATAAAGCAGCTAAAGAGATGCGTACTCGCGTTGAAGAGACGCTAAAAGCGCCGGTTGGTGGTATGTGGATTGGTACTTTCCATGGTTTGTCGCACCGTATTTTACGCGCGCACCACCGTGAAGCAAAATTACCCGAAGCATTTCAAATTTTAGACTCAGACGATCAGCTACGTATGATCAAACGTTTATTAAAATCGATGAATATTGATGATAAAAAATGGCCCGCTAAACAGTTTGGTTGGTACATAAGCGCTAAAAAAGATGAAGCACTTCGCCCTAAAGATATTCAAGCCTACGATATTAACGAGCAAATGATGCTGCGCGTGTACGCGGCGTATCAAGAAGCATGCGACAGAGCAGGCTTAGTCGATTTTGCCGAAATACTACTGCGCAGCTACGAAGTACTCAAAAATAACCCTACACTACTGCGCCATTATCAACAGCGCTTTGCACACATGTTAGTAGACGAGTTTCAAGACACCAACACCATACAATACGCATGGTTAAAACTACTTGCTGGCGACTCCAATAGTATTATGATTGTTGGCGATGACGATCAGAGTATCTATGGTTGGCGCGGTGCAAAAATAGAAAACATTAAACGTTTTTTAACTGACTTTAGCGCAGAGACCATTCGTCTTGAGCAAAACTATCGCTCTACCGCCACTATATTAAAAGCCTCAAATGCCCTGATCCAAAATAACTCAGAGCGTATGGGTAAAAGCTTATGGACCGACGGTAACGAGGGCGAACCTATTTCTATTTACGCCGCATTTAACGAGCTAGACGAAGCGCGTTTTGTAAGTAGTAAACTGCGTAGTTGGTTAAATGCCGGCAATGCGCTGCAAGATGCGGCTATTTTATATAGAAGTAATGCGCAATCACGTGTACTCGAAGAAGCCATGCTACAAGAAGGCCTAAAGTATCGTATTTATGGCGGCATGCGATTCTTCGAACGCCAAGAAATTAAAGACGCCCTGTCGTACTTACGCATAATAGGTAACCGTCAAGACGATGCTGCATTTGAACGAGTAATTAATACTCCAGCTCGTGGTATTGGCGATAAAACGCTAAGCCATATACGCGACTGTGCACGCGCCGAATCGTTACCACTTTGGTATGCAGCAAAAGCAATTGTAGAGCAACAACATTTATCTGGCCGCGCTTCTGGTGCAGTGAGTAAGTTTGTCGAACTAGTAGAGCATATTGAAGATAAAATTAGCGATCTAACGCTACATGAGCAAGCTAAGTACGTTATTCAAACTTCTGGGTTAATGGCAATGTACCAAGCCGAAAAAGGTGAAAAAGGCCGTGCCCGAGTAGAAAACTTAGAAGAACTTATTAGCGCTTGCGATCAGTACGAATTGCCTGAGGAAGAAGAATATAGCTCTCCTCTACAAGGCTTTTTAGCGCATACCTCGCTTGAATCTGGTGAAGGACAAGCAGAAGAGCACGAAGACGCCGTACAAATGATGACATTGCACTCAGCTAAAGGTTTAGAATTTCCGTTAGTGTTTATGGTTGGCGTAGAGGAAGGTATGTTCCCTTCTCAACAAAGTAATGAAGAGTCTGGCCGTTTAGAAGAAGAACGCCGCCTTTGTTATGTAGGTATGACCCGCGCTATGGATAAACTATATATTAGCCATGCCGAAAGCCGTCGTTTATACGGACAAGAAAAATACCATACACCATCGCGCTTTTTACGGGAAATTCCCGAGGACTGTGTTGAAGAAATTCGTATTAAAACCCAAGTATCTCGACCACCCGCTGCAGGGCGTTTTAGCGCATCAGTTAGTCACGCTGCATTTGAAGATAGCGGCTTTAACTTGGGGCAACGTGTACTGCATGCTAAATTTGGTATTGGTACAGTACTTAATTACGAAGGTGCGGGTGCGCAATCTCGCGTACAAGTCAACTTTGATGATTTAGGTAGTAAGTGGTTAGTAACGGCATATGCAAGACTACAAGCTATATAAAAAGCAGCTCATACAACTAGAGCAACAATTAGCTGGCGCGCATCACCGCCAGCTAGTGCTTGTTACTGGCAATGATAATTGGTGCTATGAGCTGACAAACTCACTAGTACAAAATACTAATACACTTACTCTATCTAAACATTGTGCACTTAAAAATGCTCAATGGCCTGCACACATTCACCAAATATTAGGACAAGAATTTACCCACGCCATTTACGATGGCTTTAGTGGCTTATACCCCGATAAGTTGGCCGCAATTGCTGGTACAGTTAGAGCTGGCGGAGTATTGTTTGTATTACTTCCTGAGCTGGGTAACCTAAATAACTGGCAAGATCCCGCATTAAAAAGTGTCCAGTCTCATGGCCACAGCAATCAATATAGTTTATTCAATCAGCGTTTCAGCTCTATTATTAAAAGCTTACCGGCCTTGCATTACAGTGAAGAATTTGGCTGCATCAATAATAATTATAACTATGTCCTGCACAGTAATATTGATTTTGAACCGCAGAAAAACTGCGTAGCACAAATAGTAAAATTAGCTCATGGACGCGCCAATAGACCGCTACTGATCAATGCAGATAGAGGCCGAGGAAAGTCAGCCGCATTAGGCCTAGCAGCCGCAAAATTAGCTGATAAAAATGTAATTATTTGCGCCACTCAATTTAGAGCAACACACAGCAGCTTTAAACACTTAGCTGCACAGCTAAATGTTAATTACGATCCATTACAAAAACAGCTTGCTAACATGCAATATATTGCGCCAGACGCTCTGTTAAATGAGCTTCCCGAGTGTGACGTACTCTTAGTAGATGAAGCTGCTGCTATCCCAGTGCCTATGTTATTAAGCATGTTAGCGCATTATCCTCGTATTGTATTTGCAAGCACCTTAGTAGGTTATGAAGGCAATGGTAGAGGCTATACAATTCGCTTTAGTCAATATATTAAAAACCACTACAAAGCTTCTAAAGTAATTACTCTTGATGAGCCATTGCGCTTTGCTAAGCAAGATCCACTTGAGCAGCATATTCGTAGTTTATTAGCACTTGATGCACAGTATCAAGAGACTAATAGCAATAAATCGCAGATTCCTAAGCATAGTGAAGTAACTCAGCAACAACTCGTAACTGATGAAGCACTATTGTGCCAAGTCGTTGCTTTACTTGCACTTGCTCATTATCAAAGTAGTGTGAATGATTTACGCCAGTTGTTAGATGCGCCATCGCAACGCATATTTATAAGCAAAATAGACAAGCAATTAGTGGGTGTATGCTTAATCGCGATAGAAGGCGGTTTAAGTGAAGAACTTACTGAGCAAGTTATAAATGGTGAGCGCCGCCCACAAGGGCATTTAATGGCGCAAACACTTGCACAACTGAGCTTTAACAGTGATTTTTTAACTCATTTAAGTGCGCGAGTTGTCCGTATTGCAATTGATCCAAGCTCACATAATTGTGGCCTAGGAAAAGCATTACTGAGCTATAGTGAGTCACAAGTAAAAGAACAATGTACTTGGTTTGGTGCTAGTTTTGGTGCCACTGCACAATTGCTAAAATTTTGGCAAAGCCTAGGCTTTAATGCTGTTAAATTAGGTTACCAACGCGACAAAAGCACTGCTGAGCACGCAACTTTAGTTGTTAAATCTCTTAATGCACCACAACAAAGTTTACAGTCACTGATTAAACAGTTTCAATACGAGCTGTTTTATGGCCTATTAAGCCACTTTAAGTCATTAGAATGGCAACTGGTTAGCACATTACTGCGCTCATTTAATGATGAGGTAATAGCTTCTGATACGTTAAGGTTATTTACACAGCAACTCAGCAGTAACCGCTTTACTATTTCACCCACTCTCTGGCGTTTAATTAGCCAAAATCCTGTTATAATTACTAGGATAGCAGCCAATCAGCAGCAACTTTTAATTCAAACAGTTTTACAACACCATACCGATGAGCAACTTATTAAAAATTTAAATCTCAGCGGCAAAAAGCAATTAGAACAACAGTTTAGAAACACAACAAACATACTCGCAAAGCAACTTTCTTCATAAAGCCATTTCACTTTTCTGCAGACGTAAAAAAGCCCGAATCGTTAAATTCGG
>TARA_R110000796_G_scaffold134780_3_pt1 | contig 47748 bp, 45 predicted proteins | sample TARA_R110000796 | Tara Oceans TARA_R110000796 (sample SAMEA4397815) | marine metagenome | biome: Polar Biome; feature: [SRF] surface water layer (ENVO:00010504); material: water (ENVO:00002006), including particulate matter (ENVO:01000060) such as... | depth 5 m
TCCGACACCCCGGCCCGGGACGATCCGGTAATCGCATGCTAAGGTTGGCGGCATCGCAGGGGGAGGAGAGCGCGGAATGTTCCATCGCCTTATCCGCACGCTGGATCTGTACGACGGGCTGCGGCTGCCGGTGCAAATCGGCCGCGAGGAGTTACTGCTGATTCATGAGGACGGCGCCACCTGGCTGGTGCAGCGCCGCTGCCCGCACGGGGAGTTTCCATTGGAAAGGGCCTCGGTGCGCGGCGAGGTGCTGCGCTGCCCCGGGCACGGGCTGGAGTTTTCCCTGAGCAGCGGTCAGTGCCGCGGCGCCCAGGGCTATTGCCTGAAACGCTACCGGATTGATTACGACGGCCCCTGGATCGGGGTCAGCGACCTTTAGCGGCTGGCGACCGCGTCTTCCTTGGCCAGTTGCAGCTGATAGCGCAGCCGCAGCTGTTTGACCTTTTTCACGTAGGCCTGGGTTTCCGGAAACGGCGGGATGCCGCCGTAACGCCGCACGTTGCCTTCGCCGGCGTTGTAGGCCGCCAGCACCTGGTCCAGGGTGCTGAATTTGTTCTGCAGGTAGGCGAGGAAACGGGTGCCGCCGTGGATGTTGGCGCTGGCGTCGAACGGGTCGGCCACTTCCAGGTAGCGGGCGGTGCGCGGCATCAGCTGCATCAGACCCTGGGCGCCGACCCGCGACACGGCGGTGCGGTCGAACAGGGATTCGGCGTGGATCACCGCTTTCACCAGGGCCGGTTCGACGCCGAAATCGTCGGCGGCGCGCGCGATCACGGTGTCGTAGCGGTCACGCCGGGCGGCGCTCAGGGTGGTGGGGGTGTAATTCCAGCCCTTGCGCACGGAGAGCAGGGTATAGCTGGCGTCGACCTTGGCGCGGGGCTTGTCCGTGAACAGGATTTCGCCGCCGTCGCCACGGTAGGTGTAGATGTTTTCCGCGATGGCCGGCATCGACACCCCCAGTGCCAAAACCAGGCCGCAGACCCCCGGTAATTTCATTGTTTTGTCTCTTACTGATTTTACATCCCGATTCCAGTTGAAGTGATACCACAGTATTAGCGGTCGGGCTAGGTGCCCTGTGCGGATTATTAGTCCGGGTTCTCACCTTTTCGCATCAGACGGTGATTTTCAGCGGCCAACCCGGATGGCGGGGCCGGGTTATAGTGATAGCATGGATTCGGGCGATTAGAGGAGGTCCTATGCTCTCCGAGCAGTTGCATGCCTGGGTCAATCTACTGACCACCTGGCTGGCCTTGGGCCTGCTGTTGATGGTGTTTCTGGTGACGGTGGCGGCCATGGTCCTGTGGGTGCAGGACCGCTATTTCCAGAAGGCCCACGCGATTCGACGGAATTACCCTCTGATCGGTCGTTTTCGCTACTTTTTCGAGCATATCGGCGAGTTTTTCCGTCAGTATTTCTTTGCCATGGACCGGGAAGAACTGCCGTTCAACCGCGCCCAGCGCAGCTGGGTCTACCGCGCCGCCAAGGACCTGAGCAATACGGTGGCGTTCGGTACCACCAAGCAGAACGCCGCCGGCCGCATCGTCTTTCTGAATACGCCTTATCCGACCCTGGAAAAGGACGCCGCCGAAACCCTGCCGTTGATGATCGGCCCCCACGCCGACCAGCCGTTCGTGGCACGCAGCTTCCACAATATTTCGGCGATGAGCTTCGGCGCGCTGTCCACGCCGGCGGTGCGGGCCCTGTCCCGGGGCGCCGGCCAGGCGGGCTGCTGGCTGAACACCGGCGAAGGCGGCCTCACCGAAATGCACCTGGAAGGGCATTGTGATCTGGTGTTCCAGATCGGCACCGCCTATTACGGCGTGCGCGATCAGGAGGGCAACCTGAGCGATGAAAAGCTGCGGGAGGTGGCCCGCCTGCAATCGGTGAAGATGTTCGAGATCAAGCTCAGCCAGGGCGCCAAGCCGGGCAAGGGCGGCATTCTGCCGGCGGAGAAGGTCACCCCGGACATTGCTCGCATTCGTGGCATTCCGGTGGGGCAGGCGTCGGTGAGCCCCAACGGCCAGCCCGGCATCCGCAGCGCCGGGGATTTGCTGGACATGATTGAGCGGGTGCGCCGGGTGACCGGTAAGCCCACCGGCATCAAGACGGTGATCGGTTCCTGGCAGTGGCTGGAAGAGCTGTTCATGGAAATCCATGAACGGGGCCTGGAGAGCGCGCCGGACTTCATCACCGTGGACAGCGGCGACGGCGGCACCGGCGCCGCGCCCATGTCGCTGATGGACGACGTGGGGCTGAACCTGGCCGAGTCGTTACCGCTGGTGGTGGACCTGCGTGACGGCTTCGCGCTGCAGGATCGCATTCGGATCATCGCCTCGGGCAAACTGATCACGCCGTCCATGGTCGCCTGGGCCATCGCCATAGGCGCGGATTTCTGCGTCTCCGCGCGCGGCTATATGTTCGCGCTGGGCTGCATCCAGGCGATGCAGTGCAACCGTAATACCTGTCCCACCGGGGTCACCACCCACAACCCGCGCCTGCAGCGCGGTCTGGTGCCCAGCGAGAAGGGCGCGCGGGTGGCGCATTTCCACGCCAATCTGGTCAAGGAAGTGGAGACCATCGCCCACGCCTGCGGGGTGGGGGAGCCGCGACAGCTGCGCCGCCACCATGCCCGCATGGTCAACGCCAACGGCGACTCCATGCCCCTGGAAGAGCTGTGGCCGCCGATCGAGCCGGGGCTCTATCTGCGCCAGGGGCGGCCCAGCCTGCACGCGCCGTTCGCCCGTTTCCGGGTCGGCGCCTGAGGGCGTGGGCGCGGCGGCATAAGGGCACGCTATCAGGGTGATTAACCGCCTGGCCTTGTTCTTCACCGGGTGGCCGCCACAATAGCGGCCATCCCGCAGCGGTCTACGATTAAGGAGAGTGTTTTGTCTGACGAATTCGATCTGGTGGTCATCGGTGCCGGTTCCGGCGGTGTCCGCGCCGCGCGCATGGCGTCCGGCCACGGCGCCCGGGTGGCGATTATCGAGGAACGGTTCTTCGGCGGCACCTGCGTCAACGTGGGCTGCGTGCCGAAGAAGCTGTTCGCCTACGGCGCCGGCTTCCCGGAAGAGTTCGAGCTGGCCGCCAGCTACGGGTACCAGTTGGACGGCTGGCGCTTCGACTGGAACACCCTGCGCGACAACAAGACCCGTGAGATCGAACGGCTCAACGGCATCTACAACCGCATCCTGGACAACGCCGGCGTCACCGTGTTCGAAGGCCACGGCCGCATTGAGGGCCCCGGCCGGGTGTCCGTGGACGGCGACCGCGTTCTGGAGTGTAAGCACATTCTGATCGCCACCGGCGGCAAGCCCCATGTGCCGGAACTGCCCGGCGACCATCTGGTGCGCATCTCCGACGATCTGTTCTATCTGGATAAATTGCCGGAGCGCGTCGCCGTGGTCGGCGGCGGTTACATCGCCTGCGAATTCGCGTCCATCCTCAACGGCCTGGGCGTGGAAGTGCATCAGCTCTACCGCCGTGACCTGATCCTGCGCGGTTTCGACGGCGAAATCCGCGAGTTCGTGGCCGAGCGCATGGCCGCCGCCGGTATTCATATCCATGTGAACACCGACGTCAGCGCCATCGAAGGCGAGGCCGACGGCGAGAAAACCCTGCGCCTGTTGAACGGCGACAGCCTGGTGGTGGATGAGGTGTTCTACGCCACCGGCCGGGTGCCGAAGCTGGACGGGCTGTTCGCCGACGGCGTGAGCGTCCAGACCCGCGACAACGGCGCGGTGATCGTGGACGACGCCTTCCAGACCAGCGAGCCGGGCGTCTATGCCCTGGGCGACGTCACCGACCGCCTGCAGCTGACGCCGGTGGCCCTGGCCGAAGGCATGTGGCTGGCGGCGCACCTGTTCGGCGAGCACAAACCGAAGGCGCCGCTGGACTACCGCGATGTGCCCACCGCCGTGTTCTGCCACCCGAACATCGGCACCGTGGGGCTCAGCCAGGAAGAGGCGCTGGCCGAGTACGGCACCATCCGGGTCTATAAAAGCCAGTTCCGGCCGATGCGCTACACGCTCAGTGACATCCAGGAGAAATCCATGATGAAGCTTATCGTCGACGACGCCAGCGACCGGGTGGTGGGCCTGCACATGGCCGGCGAAGAGTCCGCCGAGATCACCCAGGGCTTCGCCGTGGCGGTGCGCATGGGCGCCACCAAGGCGGACTTCGACGCCACCGTGGGCATTCACCCCACCTCGGCGGAAGAGCTGGTGACGCTGCGCGACGGTGAGACCGTCAGCGGCTGATCGCGGCCGCGGGTAAGCCCTCCTCTGGAGCGGTCACAGCCGTTCCAGTGTCACCGGCAGGCCGTCCTTGGGCACCGGCAGGCTGGTGGTGTCCACCGGCATCACATAGTCCGCCGGCACCCGCCAGCGGTACTTCAACAGCACCTGGTGGAGGATCGCCTTCACCTGCATGTCGGCGAAGTGCAGGCCGATGCATTTGTGCGCGCCGCCGCCGAAGGGCACCCAGGCATAGGGGTGCACCTTGTCTTCGCGGCGGTGCTCGGCGAACCGCTCCGGATCAAAGCGCTCCGCGTCCGGCCAGTACTCTTCCATATAGTGGGTGAAGTAGGGCGCCATGGTGATAAAGCTGCCCTTGGGAATATGGAAGCCGTCGTATTCCACGTCACGCACGGTGCGGCGGGGCAGCGACGGCACCGGCGCGCACAGGCGCAGCGCTTCCTTCATGGCCAGGCCGATGCCCGGCAGCTTTTCCAGGTCCTCGTATTCCAGTTGGGTTTTGCCCAGCGCGCGGCTTTCCTCGCGCAGGCGCTCCTGCCATTCCGGCGCGCTGGCCAGGTGGTAGAACAGATTGGACAGGGTGATGGTGGTGGTGTCGTGGGCCGCCATCATCAGGAAGATCATGTGGTTGACCACATCGTCGTCGGAGAAGCGGTCGCCGTCCTCGGTGGTGGCATGGCAAAGCGCGCTGAACAGGTCGTTGTCCTCCTGGGCCCGTTTCGTCGGGATCTCATCGCGGAACAGTTGCTCCAGCACCCGCCGGCCGCGCAGCCCCTTGGACCAGCGCAGCCCCGGCACCGGGAAGCGCAGCAGCGCGGTGCCGGCGCGCACCGTGTCCACGAACGCCCGGTTGACCTGTTCGGAGCGCGGGCCCAGTTCCTGGCCCATGAACACATCGGTGGCCAGGTCCAGGGTCAGCCGCTTGACCCGGGGCAGCACCTTGATGCCGCCCTCCGGCCAGGTGTCCAGGCCGGCGGCGATGCGCGGCCCCATGCGCTCCAGATAGCCGCGGAGCGCGTTTTTGGTGAACGCCTGCTGCATGATGCGCCGGTGCCAGCGGTGCTCCTCGAAATCCAGCAGCATGATGCCGCGATGGAAAAACGGGCCGATGAAAAAGTCCCAGCCGCCGTGGTTGGAGAACAGGTCGCCCTTGTTCATCAGCACGAACTGGTTGGCGTCCGGGCCCAGCATCTGCACCACCCGCAGGCCGAACAGCCGGGTCCAGGACACCGGACCGTACTGGTCGTAACGTTGTCGCATCAGGCCCACTGGATCACGCATACTGGTCAGAGTGTGCCCGACCAGTGGCCAGCCCGGATCTCCGGGGACCGACTTGAGGGGGCTGCCGGTGGGAACAGGCGCAAAGGGGGTAACGGCGCTCATGGATCACTCCGTGGTAAACATGGTGTATATCTATACTGAGCGCAAAACGGGAAGCGGGACAAGGGGGGGTAAATGTCTTTCTGCCGCGCATTTACCCCGCACTGGCCAGGGAACGATCAATTCGTCGGAGGCGGCATGGTGTCGGCGCCGCCGCCACTCTTCAACGGCTTGTTAACGGGGTTATCCACAGTTTTTGTGGACGAAGGATGACAACCGCCCACGTCGCTGCGGCCTGGGAGCCGTTCCGGCCCCTGTGTATCATTGCGCCATTCAGGTAAGGAGAACCGTGCATGCGAACCGTGGTGTTTAATCAGAAAGGCGGTGTGGGTAAATCCAGTATCACCGTGAATCTGGCGGCGATCAGCGCCGCCCGGGGCAACAAGACGCTGGTGGTGGACCTGGATCCACAATGCAACGCCAGCCAGTACCTGCTGGGCATGGGCGCGTATCAGCAGGAGCAGGGGCCGACGCCCAACATCGGCACCTTCTTCGCGCAGACGCTGTCGTTCAAGCTCAAGGAAAAAGCGCCCCGCGATTACGTGCATCTCACCAAGTTCGAAAACCTGTACGTGCTGCCCTCCGACGGTGAACTGGGCGAGGTGGAGCACCTGCTCGAATCCAAGCACAAGATCTACAAGCTGCGCGGCCTGCTGAAAAGCCTGGGCCGGGAATTCGACGCCATCTATGTGGACACGCCGCCGGCGTTTAATTTCTACACCCTGTCCGCGCTGATCGCCGCCGACGGGGTGCTGATCCCCTTCGACTGCGATGCGTTTTCCCGCAAGGCGCTCTATTCCCTGCTGGAGAACGTTCAGGAGACCCGCGAGGATCACAACGAAGACCTGCGCGTGCAGGGCATCGTGGTGAATCAGTATCAGCCGCGCGCGCGCCTGCCCAAGGAACTGGTGGCGTCGCTGGTGGAGGAGGGCCTGCCGATCCTCGACAGCAAGCTGTCCGCCAGCGTCGCCATGCGCGAATCCCACGAGTGCGCCACGCCGCTGATCAACTGGAGCCCCAAGCACAAGCTGACGCAGGAATACCAGGCGCTCTATACGGAACTCAGCAGGCCCGGCCGCTGACCCCGCGCAATATTGCGCATTGGTAAAAGGCGGCGCTATGTACTATCTTTGCCGCGTTTGTCCTCGGGCTGGGCAACAAAAAGAAATGCAATAGGAGATGCTATGCGAACCCTTTCCAGGGGCGCCTTGGCGGTGGTGTTGTCGATAACCGGGCTGGCGGCCCCGATGGCCGCGAGCGCGGCCCTGAGCCGCGCCCAGTTGGAGGATCTGGAGCACCATCTTTGGCAAGTGCGCACGGATTACCACATGTATGCCGTGATGGACGGGAACGACACTTACCGGGTCGCGCTCAACGAAGCCGCTCAGCAGGCCGCCGAAGCGCTGGATGAACTGCGCGCCGCCAGCGAGTCCGACGCGGAGCGGGCCCTGGTCGCGGATCTCGCCGACCAGTGGCAACGCATGGCCGCCGACCAGGCCCTGCCGGCTCCCGGCGACGCCGAGGGCGAAGCGGCGTCCGGCGACCCGCGGCGGCTGGACGACCTGCCGGCGGAAATGGCCGCCGGCATCGACGACTTCGAAGGCGCCGCCGACGGCGACTACGACGACGTCCACGGGCTGATCAGCGAGCTGCAACAACTGACCTCGTCCTACGTGGCGATCATCGCCGACAACAACGACGACGACGGTGAGGCGCAACAGGATCGCGGCGCGTTCGAGCAGGCGGTGCCGGCGTTTTCCGACCGGCTCAAGCGGGTGCAGGCCGCCCACCGTGGCGACGGCAACCTCAACCGCACCCTGGAGCAGGCCGCTCTCAAGTGGGGGTTCATCCGCTCTTCCATGCTCAAGTTCGGTGACGACGCGGTGCCGTTCCTGGTCTACCGCTATACCTCGCAGATGACCAGCAGCCTGCAGCAGGCGGTGGAGCTGGCCACCTCCGAGGTCGCCAAGCCCACCATCGGTCCGCCCGAGTAGCGCTCAGTCGGCGCGCGCCTCCAGCCAGTCGGCGATCACCCGCCAGCACTGGCCGGGCGCCTTGCTGCCGGCGAACACCCCGGCGTGGCCGCCGGGGGCTTCCTCGAACCGCTTCTCGCGGCTGCCCACCACTTTGAGAATCTCCCGCGCGGCGCGCAGGCTGACGATGCGGTCGGTGCGTCCGCCGAACGCCAGCAGATCCTGGGTGATGGCGCCGAAATCCACCGGCCGCCCGCCGATGCTGAGACGGCCGTCGGCGAGGCTGTTGGCGAGCACCATCTTCTCGATCACTTCGCGCACCACCGCCCCCGGGTAGTCGACCATGTCGTTGAACCACTGGCCCATGGTCATGTACTCGGTGAGGTAGTCCCGGTCGCCCATATTGCGCAGCAAATCCACATAGGACTGCACCAGCCCCGGCGGGTTGGTCATCTTGAAGCCCAGCGACAGCAGCCGGGCGGGAATGTGGAACAGCTTGCTGTCGAGCGGCTCCAGGCGCACCTGGAACCAGTCGTGGGCCTGCATGGCGGGAATCGCCGCGAGGCTGAAAATCTTGCCGAACGGCCCGCTTTTATGAAAATTCACCGGGCTGGCGATGGTCGACAGACTGCGCACCGGTGCCCCCGGATGGCTGCCCAGATAGAGCATGCACAGCAGCCCGCCCATGCAGTAGCCGAGCAGATTCACCTGGTCCGACCCGGTGTGCTCGCGCACCCGCTCCACCACCTGCGGCAACCACTGGTTCACGTAGGTGTCCAGGTCCAGGTCGCGGTCGGCCTGGGACGGCTGGCCCCAGTCGATCAGATAGACGTCGTGGCCGCGCGCCATCAGGTAACGGACCATGGACCGGTTGGGCATCAGGTCGTAGGTCCAGCAGTGGATGCCCAGCGCCGGCACCAGAATCAGCGGAATACGATGTTTCTCCCGCCGTACCGGTATCTCCTCGTCGCCGACCGGAATCCGCGCCATCGGCGGCAAACTGTAATGACGCAGCGCCATGATGCCGTTGCGGTAAATCTCGTCCCAGGGCGTTTTGTCGGTCTGAATGAAGCGCCGCGGATGACGGCGGCGCTCCACCATATGGCTCAATGCGCGCAGTGATGATTTCACGGAAGGGCGTGCTGCCATGGAGGCTCCGCTGATAGCAATTGATCCGGAGTAAGGGTAGGCGGTAATCTTGCCGGGCCCGCAGTAACAGAGCATTGGCCCCCGTGACAAATTCAAAGCCCCCTTACACCCGCATGGACGTCTGTAACCGGTCCCTGGAGACCGTGCGCCATTCCCGTAACCTGGGTATGGAAGTGCTCAGCGCCGAAGAAGACGGCGTCCGTGTGCGCCTGCCCTGGCGCGAGGACCTGGTCGGCAACCCGGACACCGGTGTGCTGCACGGCGGCGCCATCTTCGCGATGATGGACCAGGCCGGCGGCATGGCGAACAGCTGCCGCCTGTACCCCAACTTCGAAATCACGCCGACCATCGATTTCCGCGTCGACCACCTGCACGCCCCGACACCGGGCAAGGCGGTGATCTGCTACGCCAGCTGCTACCGGCTCACGCCCAACGTCACCTTCGTGCGGCTGACCACCTGGGAAGAGGGCGAGGAAGAGGGTGAGCCGGTGGCCACCGGCCTGGCCACCTACACACGCATGAAACTGGATAAGAACGGGCGGGTGGTGTCCTGATGACCGATTCACTGAAAGCCTTGATCGAAGCCTGCCGCAACGGCGAAGCCAACTACCAGGACCTGGTGGACCGCGTGCCCTATGCGCGCTTTCTGGGTATCGAGTTGCTGGTGCAGGGCGAGGAACTGACCTTCATTCTGCCGCGCAACGAAAACAATATCGGCAACCCCACCTTGCCGGCGTTGCACGGCGGCGCCGTGGCCGGCTTCATGGAGCAGGCCGCGATCATCTTCATCCTGCTGGAAATGGGCGAGCCCAAGGTGCCCAAGACCATCGATTTCACCATCGACTACCTGCGCGCTGGCCTGTTCCGCGACACCTTCGCCGAATGCCGCATCACCCGCCTGGGCCGTCGCATCGCCAATGTGCACATCAGCGCCTGGCAGAAACGCCGGGAAGAACCGATCACCATCGCCCGGGCCCACTTCCTGCTTTCCGAAGAAAACAACTAGCGGCGGCGATAGGGCAACGAAGGTGATATATTAGCGGGCCCGATAGGAGGCCCTCTTTGTCATTATCGCCGGTTGCCAGATCCTCGACCTTTACCCAAAGCCTGCTGCTTGCCGCGGTGGGCGTCACCGCCCTGGGCCAGACCCTGGTGTTCACGCTGCTGCCGTCCCTGGGCCGGGCCACCGGCCTGGCCGAGATCCAGGTGGGGCTGATCATCAGCTGCTCGTCGCTGGCCTTCGCCCTGGCCAGCCCGGTGTGGGGCTACCTCAGTGAACTCTACGGCCGCCGGCCGATCCTGATCATCGGCCTGAGCGGCTACGCCACCGGCACGCTGCTGTTCGCGCTGGTGTTCCAGGCCGGGCTGGCCGGCTGGGTGAGCGGCGGCGTTCTGGTGGCGCTGCTGGTGGCCGCGCGCATGAGCCAGGCGGTGATCATGGCCGCCACGCCGCCGTCGGCGGCGGCCTATACCGCGGACATCACCGCGCCGGAGGCGCGCACCCGCGGCATGGGCCGCATCGGCGCCGCCAACAACCTGGGCACCGTGCTGGGCCCGGGCATCGGCGGCATGCTGGCGGCGGTGGCGCTGGTGCTGCCGCTCTATCTGGTGGCCGGTCTGGTGGCCTTGATGGCGGTGTTTATTCTGTTCTTCCTGCCGCCGTCGCCGTACCGCGGCGAGCCGCCGGTGCAGCGCCGGCGCACGGTGCTGGCCACCGGCCTGCGCGCCTATACCGACCGCCGTTTCCGCGATCTGTTGATCACCGGGGTGGTGCTGTTCATGAGCTTCGCGCTGGTTCAGCAAACCCTGGGCTTTCTGTTTCAGGACGCGCTGAACATGTCGCCCAGCGAAGCGGCCGGCGCCCTGGGCACCGCCATGATGGCGGCGGCGATCACCTCGCTGACCGGCCAGATTCTGGTGGTGCAATGGCTGCGCGCGCCGGCGCTGGTGTTGCTGGCGCTGGCGGTTCCGGCCATCGGCCTGGGCGCCGGCGTGCTGTGGCTGTTCGACAGCCGTCTGGGGATGACCCTGGCGGTGATGCTGGTGGGTATGGGGATCGGTTTCGGCATGCCGGCGATCATGTCGCTGGCGAGCCTAAGGGTGGACAGTTCGGAGCAGGGCAGGGTGGCCGGGCTGGCCAGTGCGTGTCCGTCGCTGGGGTTCGTGCTCGGGCCACTGGTGGGCACCGGGCTGTACACGCTCGACCACCGTTTTCCGTACATGCTGGTGGTGATGCTGATGGTGCCCCTGGCGGTGCTGGTCTGGCGGCTACGCCGGGCCGGCACCGCCTGAGGCGGTGGCGCGGAGCCCTGGATTATTCCTCGTAGGGAATCAGGGTCAGTTCCACGCGGCGGTTCTGCTGGCGGCCTGACGCCGAACCGTTATCCGCGATCGGCTGGGTTTCGCCGAAACCGACCACGTCCATGCGCACGGCCTGCACGCCGTAGCCGCTGAGCACATCGGCCACCGCCTGGGCGCGCTGCTGGGAGAGCAGCAGGTTGTAGCGGTCGCCGCCGGTGCTGTCGGTGTGGCCGGCGATCTGCAGCATGGTGGAATCGTATTCCTTGAGGACTTCGGACACGGAGTCCAGCACGGAACGGAACGAGGATTTCACCTGGGTGCTGTCGGTGTCGAAGGTCACGTTACCCGGCATGTTGAGAATAATGTTCTCGCCGTCACGGGTGACGGAAACGCCCGAGCCTTCCAGTTTCTGACGCAGCTTGGCTTCCTGGACGTCCATGTAGTAGCCCACGCCGCCGCCGGCGATGGCGCCGATACCGGCCCCGGCCAGGGCCCGCTCTTTGCGCTCCTTGGCGCTGTCCGAGGTGGCGATACCGATCAGCGCGCCGCTCACCGCGCCGATGGCGGCGCCGCCGGCGGCCTTGGAAGTCTGTTTTTCCCCAGTGTAGGGATTGATGGTGCTGCAAGCGGACAGGGACAAAGCCCCGGCCAGTAAGAGGCATCCGGCAGTGCGTTTCATCATTACTCCTTGTTATCCATTGTTCCTGAGTGGCTCAACAATAAGCGATCAGGGCACTGAAACCATAGCGGTGCGGTAAAAATCGGTAAAGTAGGGTAGCACCGGGATGCGATCGCGGTCTCTTAAAGCGGCGGCGGGCGCCACATCAGCCAGATCGGAGGACCGTCGGCGGTGACCCGGTCCTCGCGGATCACCTCGAAACCGAAGCGGCGGTAGAGCGGCAGGTTGTCCGGCTCGCAGGTCTCCAGGAAGGCACCGTGGCGGTCCCGGTCGCACAGGGCGAGCACTGGCGCCAGCAGGCGGCGGGCGTGGCCGCGCCCCTGCTGGTCCGGCGCCACCCCCAGCACCTGCAGGTACCAGTGGGGTCGCTTCGGATGCAGTTGCTGAATATGCTGGATGCCGCCCAGGCGGCCGGGCAGGCGGGTGAGCCCGGTAATCGCCGCGAAGTCGGGCAGGAAGCGAAGCTGCTGCCACAGCCCCAGACGCCACTGGCCCGGCGGCGACCACAGCGCCGCCCCCACACCGGGTATATGATCGACCCGTCCGGGCAGGGCCAGGTGGCGCAGCTGCGCGGCCATGCCGCGCCGCAGGCGGACCTGGAAATCCTCCGGCCGGCACAGCCAGCGCCAGAACGGATCGTCGACGAAGGCGCGGGCCAGCACCTCCACCACGGCGTCGAATTCGGCGCGGGTGCAATGCGGCTGCAAAAGAACCGGGGATAATGAGTAGGATGAAGGCATCCGGCGTTTGTAGCAGACTGACCGCGAAAAAGGAACGGTCGTGCCACCCGGAGGCAAAGCGTTCACACAATCCAAGGAGATACCATGCTGGCGAAGCGTGCGTCACTGGCCGAACTGGCCGGGGAACAATGGGACCTGATCGTGATCGGCGGCGGCATCACTGGCGCCGGCGTGTTGCTGGAAGCGGCCCGCCAGGGGCGCAAGGCGCTGCTGCTGGAACAGCAGGATTTCGCCTGGGGCACCTCCAGCCGCTCGTCGAAGATGGTCCACGGCGGGCTGCGCTATATCGCCCAGGGCGAAGTGCGCCTGACCCGCGACGCCCTGCGCGAGCGGGAGCGGCTGCTGCGCGATCTGCCCGGCCTGGTGGAGCGGGCCCAATACCTGTTCCCACTGCGCGACGGCCGGTTCCCGGGGCGCTGGCCGATGACCGCGGTGCTGTCGCTGTACGACTTTCTGGCCGGCATTCGCGACCACCGTTTCGTGCCCCGCGCCGAGGTGCTGATGCGCGTCCCGGGGCTGGATACGGCGGGCCTGAACGGCGCCATGAGCTACACCGACGCCCTCACCGACGATTGCCGGCTGGTGGTGCGCTGCCTGCTGGAAGCGGCGCGGCATGGCGGCCGTTCGCTCAATTACGCCCGCGCCACCGGTATCCGCACCGATAACGGGCGCGCCCGGGTGGACGTCACCGATCTGGAAAGCGGCGACAGCCTGACCCTGAACGCCGGCGCGGTGATCAACGCCACCGGCGCCTGGGCCAACCGCCTGGGCGGCGCCGGGCAACGCATCCGCCCGCTGCGCGGCAGCCATCTGTTCGTCGACCCGGCGCGGCTGCCGGTGGCCGACTGCCTGACGCTGATCAACCCCCGCGACGACCGGCCGGTGTTCGTGTTCCCGTGGGAAGGGGTCACCTGCATCGGCACCACCGACCTGGATCACGGCGACAGCCTGGACCAGGAGGCCCGCGCCAGCGGCGCGGAAGTGGACTACCTGCTGGAACTGATCAACGGACAGTTCCCGAAGGTGAACCTGGGCCGCGAGGACATCCTCTCCACCATGGCCGGGGTGCGCCCGGTGATCGCCTCCGGCGACGGCAAGGATCCTTCCAAGGAGCGCCGCGACCACGCGGTGTGGGAAGAGAACGGCGTGGTCACCGTGAGTGGCGGCAAGCTCACCACCTTCCGGCTGATCGCCCTGGACGCGCTCTGCGCCGCCGGCCTGCTGGGCCCGCGGGAGGCGCGCCGCGCCCGGCGCAGCAACGCCCCCTTGTTCCGGCCGCTGCCGGACGCGCCGGAACAGGTGGACCAGTTCCTTCATGGCGTCCAGGACGACGAGGCGCTGTTGCGCTGGGTGCTCACCCACGAGGCGGTGGTGCATCTGGACGACCTGCTGCTGCGCCGCACCCGGCTGGGTTTACTGCGCCGCGACGGCGGCGCCGGCCTGGCGGAGCGGCTGCGCGTGCTCACCGGCGAACTGCTGGGCTGGGACGCGGCCCGCTGGGAACAGGAGTGGGCCCGCTATGAAGAGATCCGTGAGCGCTTTTACGGCGTGCCGCCGGCGGACCGGGACCGGGCCGCCGCCTGAGCCCCGAACGCTACCTTTGCATTACCGGAGTCGATCGCCATGCGCGTTACCGATCTGGCCCGGCGGGCCGACACCACCGCCGAAACCGTTCGCCACTACACCGATCTGGGCCTGCTGACCCCGCGTCGCGACCCACACAACGGCTACCGCCAGTACAACGGCGTCGACCTGTCGCGGCTGCGCTTCGCGCTGAAAGCACGCAGCCTGGGCTTCACGCTCGGCGACGTGCGTGAATTGATCGAAGAGTCGGAGGGCGGGAAAACGCCGTGCCCGAGGGTGCGGTCGTTGATCGAGGCGCGCCTCGCCGAAGTGGAAGCGCGCATCCGTGAACTGAGCGAGTTGAGCGCGCGCATGCGCGCCGCCATGGACGACTGGTCGCGGGCGCCGGACTGCCATCTGGGCGACGGCAGGGTGTGCGGCCTGATCGATTCCTTCAACGCCGAATCGGCGGCGCCCCGCTAGGACGCCTGGTCGCCGTTCTCTTCGGCGCTTTGCTCTTCCTTGATCAAACCGATCACCGACCAGCCGGCCCGGGGCTCCGGCTGGGACTCGGACGTGAACACGTGGATCCGGTCCTTGCTGTCCACCGCGAACAGCGGCCAGACCTGCCGGTTCTCCACCGCCAGATAGGCCTTGAAGTCGAACTCCTCGGTGATCCGTGTCTTGCGGATGTCCGCGCCCTGACTGAGCAGGCTGGCGAGCCGGGCGTAGGTCATGTCCGGGCCGAACAGGGTGGCGCCCCGGTGGTGCGCGGCCACGTCGTGCTTCTCTTCCTTCTCGCTCTGCCAGGGCAGGCTGTAGACATTCGGTTCGCCGAATTCCAGACGGTAGCGCATGGTCGCCATGGTGTTCAGTTCCCGGCGCGGGCTCAGGCCCAGCAATTTGCCGTAGCCCACCAGGTCCAGGTACTGATCCGCGTGGCTGGACACCGGGTTGCCGTAGAAGGTGGGCAGCCCTTCCATGCGCGCGGTGCGGATGCTCTCCCAACTGGAATCGGTGAGGATCACCGGGAAATTGTTCTGGCTCAGGGTCTGGCCGATGGCGCGGGCCACCGGGTTGGCGCCGATGATCAGGAAGCCCCTGGGGCCCGGCTCGGCCACCTTGAGCAGCCGCGCCAGCGGCCGGGCGGTGACGCTCTGCAGCGCCACCGTGCCGATGATCACCATGAAGGTGAGCGGCACCAGCAGCTCGGCGCCGGCCACGCCGTTTTCTTCCAGACGCTGGGCGAACAGGGCGGACACCGCCGCGGCGACGATGCCGCGCGGCGCGATCCACGCCAGCAGCGCCTTCTCGCGCCAGTTCAGGCTACTGCCCAGGGTCGCCACCCACACCGACAACGGCCGCGCCACCAGCTGGATGATCGCCAGCACCAGCAGGGCGGTGGCGCCCAGGCTGAGCAGCTGCTCCATTTCCAGGCGCGCGGCCAGCACGATGAACAGCACCGAAATCAGCATCACCGACAGGTTCTCCTTGAAGTGGAGAATGTCGTCGGTGCGCACGCCCTTGCGGTTGGCCATCACGATGCCGGCCACGGTCACCGTCACCAGACCGGATTCCTCGCTGATGCTGTTGGACAGCACGAAGGAGCCGATCACCGAGGACAGCACCAGGAAACTGCGCAGATACTCCGGCACCAGGTGGCGGCTCAGCAGGGCGCTCAGCGCCAGCGCCACGGCGCCGCCCATGGCGGCGCCCACGGCGATCGCCTGGAAGAACAGCCACAGCCCGTGCAGCAGGGCACCCTGCTGGCCGGTGGCCACCACCAGCTCGTAGGCGAGTACCGCCAGGATCGCGCCCAGCGGGTCAATCACGATGCCTTCCCAGCGCAGCAGCCGCGCCACGCTCGCCTTGGGGCGCACGCTGCGCAGCAACGGCACGATCACCGTGGGGCCGGTGACCACCACCAGGGCGCCGAACAGCAACGCCAGCTCCAAGGGCAGATTCAGCAGGCCCCAGGCGGACAGCGTCACCACGCCCCAGGTGATCAGCGCCCCCCAGGTGACCAGCCGGCGCACGGTTTTTTCCAGGCCGCGGATCTCGCTGAAGCGAAGGGTGAGGGCGCCCTCGAACAGAATGATCGACACCGCCAGGGACACCCCGGGCAGCAGCAGATCTCCGAATAACTGCTTGGGTTGGATCAGACCGGCCACCGAGCCCAACAACAGGCCGGACAGCAGCAACGGTAAAATGGCGGGCAGCTTGATGCGCCAGGAGGCCCACTGGCAGACAAACGCCACCACGGTGATCAGGGCCAACTGCAAAGGTACGGAGAGTTCCATGGGCTTCCTTGTCTGAGAGTGCGGCTATAGTCCCAGCGAACCCGGAGCGTCGCAAGCCCGATTTTTTTCATCCCGCGAACGGCAAAAACGACGGTGATAATGATAGGCTTGCCGACCTCCGTTGTACCGCCCAGGGATTCCCGATGCCTACCGTTTCCCCCGTACGCCTGGCGATCATGCTCGGCACTCTGGTGGCCCTCGGGCCGCTCGCCATCGACACCTACCTGCCGGCGCTGCCGACCATGGCCGACGACTTCGGCGTGGCGGTGCACCGCATTGAGCTGTCGGTGAGCGTCTATGTGCTGGGCGTGGCGCTGGGCCAGTGGCTGGGCGGCCCGCTGTCGGATCATTTCGGCCGCAAACCGGTGGCCTATGAGGGCCTGTCCGTTTTCATCGTCGCCAGCCTGGCGATCACGGTGTGCTCGCAGGTGGGCTGGCTGTACGGTCTGCGCGTGCTTCAGGCCCTGGGCGGCGGCGCCACCGTGGTGATCGCCGCCGCCTCGGTGCGCGACCATTTCAACGGTCGCGAAGCGGCCCGGGTGCTCACCAGTGTGGGCCTGGTGCTTCTGTTGGCGCCGCTGGTGGCGCCCGCGGTGGGGGCCTTCCTGCTGCACCTGGCCGGCTGGCAGAGCATCTTCGTGATGCTGGCCGGCTACGCCGTACTGGTGGCCCTGATGCTGCGCTTCGCGATGCCTTCCGTGGCCCCGCAGGTGGCGGAGGAGCCGCTGCGCCACCGCATGTTCGCGGCCTACGGCCGGGTGCTGCGCCAGCGCCGGGCGATGGGCTTCATCCTCGCCAACGGCCTGATCTTTTCCGCCATGTTCACCTTCATCACCGACGCCGCCTTTCTCTATATCGAATACTTCGGCATCGACGAGGCCCGCTTCCCGCTCTATTTCGGCGCCAACGTGGTCGCCATGCTGGGGCTCAACCGCCTTAACGTGTTGCTGCTGCGCCGCTTCGACAGCGCCGCGATCATGGCCGTGGCGGTGGTGCTGCAAAGCCTGGCCGCGCTGACGCTGCTGCTGCTCACCCTGAGCGGCTACCTGACGCTCTGGAGCACGGTGCCGCTGATCATGGTGGTGGCCGGCATGGCGGCGCTGGCGATCCCCAACGCGCTGGCCAGCTTCCTGGCCTTCTTCGAGCGCGACAGCGGCGCCGCCACCGGCCTCAACGGCTGCCTGCAGTTTCTGATGGCGGGGCTGATCGGTTCCGGGCTGGGCCTGATCCACAACGGTACGCCGCTGCCGATGACCGCCCTGATGGCGGCCAGCGCGGTGGGCGGGATGCTCTGCTTCTTCCTGCTGGCGCGGGAAAAGCCGGGCCTCAGGCAGTAGCCGTCAGGACATCAGGCGTGCCAGCGGCGCGCTATGGCGTCGTGGCTTGAGCCACTGGATCGCCAGCATCGGCAGGATCAGCAACCAGGGCAGCAGAATCCACCAGGACAGCGGCATATCACCGTCGAACAACTTGGTGCCCAGCGGCCAGAGCGCCACCAGGTGCAGCAGGTGCGCGAACAGGGCGGCGCCGCCGAGCGGCAGGGCCTGTTCGAGCACCGCCACCCGGCGCAGCAGGGCGGAGCGCGCGCCCAGCACCCGCAGCAGCGCCTCGTCGCGGCGCCGCTGCTGGCTGCCCGCCAGCCAGGCGGCGGCCATCACCAGCACGCTGGACGCCAGCAGCAGCACCGCCAGGGCCAGGGCCGCGCGGCTGGCGCGGGCGATCAGGTCCTGGGCCTGGTCGAGCAGGGCGTTGACGTCCAGCAGGGTGATCTGCGGGAACTGACGGATCAGGTCCGGCAGGTCCGCGCCCTGACCTTCAGGCAGGTAAAAGCTGGTCAGCCAGTAGCGGTTCAATGATTCCAGGGTGCCGGGGCTGAACATGAAGTAGAAATTCGGCTCGAAGCTTTCCCATTCCACTTCCCGCAAACCGACCACGGTGGCCGCCACACTGCCCGAGGGCGCGGTGAAGCCGAGCTCGTCGCCCACCTTCAGGCCCAGGGATGCCGCCAGTTCCGATTCCACCGACACTTCGCCGGGGGCATCGGCCACCCAGCGCCCATCGGTCACCCGGTTACTCTCCGGCAGGGTGTCGGCCTGGGTCAGCGACAGGTCGCGGTTGAGGGCGCGCTGGCCCTGGTCGTCCTCGTCTTCCTTGGTGACCGCCTCGCGTACCGGCTGGCCGTTCACCTCGGTGAGGCGGGCGCGCACCACCGGATAGAAGCCGGGCACCTCAGCGTCGTGGGTGTCCAGCCAGCTTCGGAACGCGTCCATATCCTGGTCGAACAGGTTGAGCACGAAATAGTTGGGCGCCTTTTCCGGCAGGCTGGCGCGCCACTGGCCCAGCAGCTGCTGGCCCACCTGGCTGGCCAGGGACATGACCGCCAGGGCCAGTACCATGGCGGCCAGCATCGGCAGGGTGGTCATCGGGCGCCGGGCCAGGCGCCGCAGCGCCAGACGCGGCGCCAGCGGCAGACGCGCGCCGCCCTTGTCGGCAAGGCGCAGCGGCCCCCACAGCAGCAGCGGCAGGCCCACCGCCACGGCCACCATCAGCAGCAACAGCTGCCCCAGGGCCACCAGCGAGCCGGACAGCATCATCGCCACCAGCACCGGGGCCAGCAGGGCGCCGAGCAGATTACGGCCGGTGCGCGCCGCCGGGGCCTCCAGACGGTCGGCGAGGATCAGCCGCGCCGGCAGATCCGCCAGCCGCCACAGCCGGGGCAGGGCGAAGCCGGCCCAGATCACCACCGGCGCCAGGGCCAGCAGCAGCCAGGTGAGCACGGACGGCCGCCAGGTGAGGGCGTCGCCGAGCCATTGCTGCAGCAGCAGAAAGCCGCCGCCGGCCAGCGCCAGGCCCACCAGGATGGACGGCAGCAGCGCCGCCAGCTCACGGCCCAGTATCTGGCCGAGGATAAGGCGGCGGCCGGCGCCGAAGGTTTTCATCACCGCGCAGCGGCGCGCCTGCTCGGCGCTGCGCACGCCGGCGGCCAGATAGACGGCGCCGCCGCACAGCAGCACCACCATCATCACCGACAGCTGGCCCCACAGGCTGAGTTGCCGCATCGGCCCCATGGAGCGCATCGCGGCGTCCTCGCGGGTGTCGATCTCCTGATGCGGCGCCAGGGTGGGTTCCAGCCGGTCAAGGACGCCGGCCATTTGCTCGCCGGGGGCGGCGATGCGCAGTTCATATTCGACCCGGGTGCCCGGCGCCAGCACGCCGGTGGAGTCCACGTCCTCCAGGTTCATCAGCACCCTGGGGTTCATGCTGTAGAAACCGGCGCCCTGGTCCGGCTCGCGGACCAGCACCTTGCCGATGCGCAACTGGCGTTCGCCCACCGTGACGCTGTCGCCGACGGTCTGCTCCAGGCGGTCCAGCGCCGGGCCGGCCAGCCATACCTCACCGGGCGGCGGCCCCTGATCCAACGTCCGCGGTGTGGCGAAGCGCTGGTCCGCCACGGTCAGTTCGCCATACAGCGGGTAGGCGTCGTCCACTGCCTTGACGCTGGTGAGCACGAAGGTGTCGCCGTGCACCAGCACGGTGCTGAACGCGGCGATCCGGGAATGGGGCAGGGCGGCCACCCGCTCACGCTGGGCCTCGGTGGCCGGCTCGCTGCCTTCCAGCACCAGATCGCCGCCGATCGCTTCGGCGGTGCGGTTGGCGAAGCGGTGGTCCAGTTCGCCACGCATCAGGACCACGGCGGCGATCGCCAGGGTGCAGACCAGCAACGCCAGGGCCTGGATGCGGAACGCGGAAGAACGCCAGGGACGCAGCAACAATCTCGGGGACAAACTAGGCACTCAGGCGGCCCTCCACCAGTTCGCGGTGGCCGCCGCAGTGCCGGGCCAGGGCCGGGTCATGGGTGACCAGGACCAGCGCGGTACCGTGGTCGCGGTTCAGGTCGAACAGCATCTCCGCCACCTGGTCGCCGTTGGCCCGGTCGAGGCTGCCGGTGGGTTCGTCGGCGAACAGCAGGGCCGGTTCCATGGCGAAGGCGCGGGCCAGCGCCACGCGTTGTTGCTCGCCGCCGGAAAGTTGCGACGGGAAATGTCGTTCGCGCTTGTCCAGGCCGACCCGGGCCAACCAGTGCCGGGCCTTGTCCCGGGCCCGGTCGGTGCCGGCGATCTCCAACGGCAACATCACATTCTCCAGGGCGGTGAGATCGGCCACCAGATGAAAGGCCTGGAACACGAAACTGCAGTAACGCCCGCGCAGCGCGGCGCGGGCGTCTTCGTCGAGACCGCTGAACGGCTCGCCGGCGAGCCGGACATCGCCACTGGTGGGAACGTCCAGGCCGGCCAGTAAACCCAATAATGTGGATTTTCCGGAACCGGATGGCCCGGTGATGGCCAAAGTGTCTCCCCCTTGGACAGTGAGGTCGATATGCTCAAGGAGAGTCAGCTCGCCTTCCGGGGCGGAGACCGTTTTGCTAAGTTGTCGCGCGACAAGCACGGGAGTCGAGGCCATATGTGGGAACGCCTGATCATTTTGGTTTTACTGGTAACGCCGTTTTCCGCCCGCGCCGAGGGCGTGCTGGTACTGGGTGACAGCATCAGCGCGGCCTATGGTATCGAGGAAACACAGGGATGGGTGCACCTTTTACGACAACGGCTTGAGACGCAATGTTCCGGGCTGGCGGTGAACAACGCGTCGGTGAGCGGCGATACCAGCGACGGCGGCCTGGTGCGGCTGCCGGATTTGCTGGAACGCCACCAGCCGGACACGGTGGTGATCGAGCTGGGCGGCAATGACGGGCTGCGCGGCCTGCCGCCGCAGCGACTGGGTGATAACCTCACCCGTATGATCCGGCTCAGCGAAAAGGCCGGCGCTGAGCCGGTACTCCTGGGCATGCGTATTCCACCTAATTACGGCCAGGCCTACACCCGTCTGTTCGAGCAGGCGTTCGAGAAGGTGGCGCGGGAAACCGGGGTGCCGTTCGTGCCTTTCCTGCTGGATGGCGTGGTGGAAGCGGGGCAGATGCAGCGCGACGGCATACATCCCACCGCCGAGGCCCAGCCGGGCCTGCTGAAAAACGCCTGGCCGGCGATCAAACCGGCGCTGCCGAACCACTGCGACCTGTAAAGGAAGAGCACCATGGAATTCACCCTCCCGTACCGGGATATCCTCGACTTCTGGTTTGGCGACAGCGGCGGCCTGGAAGGGGAGACCGACAATACCCGGGGCTGGCCGCCGGAATCCTTGCGCCGGCGCTGGTTCAAGAGCAGTGACGCCCAGGACGCGGAAATCGCTGAACGCTTCGGTGACCGGGTGGCGGCGGCGCTGCGGCGCGACCTGGTGGACTGGGAACGGGAGCCGGGCCCCAGGCTGGCGCTGATCCTGCTGCTGGACCAGTTCACGCGCAATATTTATCGCGGCACGGCGGACGCCTTCGCCGGCGACCACCACGCCGCCACGCTGACCCTGGAAGGTTTATCCACCGGCATGGACCGGCGCCTGGGCTGGGCCGGCCAGGTGTTTTTCTATATGCCGCTGATGCACGCCGAGGACGCCGAGCTGCAGGACCGCGCGGTGGCCTGCTACCAGGACCTGCACGCACGGGTGCCGGCGGCGCTCAAGGACGATATCGCCAACAACCTCAAATTCGCCGAGGAGCACCGCGACATCATCCAGCGGTTCGGCCGTTTCCCGCACCGCAACCGGGTGCTGGAGCGCACCGACAGCGCCGAGGAACTCGACTTCTTGCAGCACGCGCGGCGCTACGGGCAATAAATCGCGCACAAACAAGGTCTCTGGGATCCTGCCGGGTGGCTAAAGCCACCCTTTCGCGGGCGGGGCCCGCTCGCACAGGCTGGATTAGGGGCGCGGTTCCAGTGCCGTCAGGGCGGTTGCCATTCGGGACGCCAGATCCGGTTCGAGGGGCGTGCCGACGGGCCGTTCGTCGACCAGCGCCAGGGCCTCTTCCAGGGGCGTGAAGCCGCTCGATTTCATCGCTTTGGGCAGCCGCTCGAGTTGCCAGGCCATGCGATCCTCGCGGGCGTGTTCGGGGCTGTCGACGCCGGCCAGGGCTTCCAGCGCGGCGGCCAGGGCGCGGTCTTCGGCGCGCTCCTCGCCGGACGGCGCGTCGCTGACACGGTCGCGGGCCGCCTGCCAGCGCTGCCACCGGGGCAGGTCCTTGCGCAGCGCGCGCAATTGCTCCTGCAGCCGTTGCAGCTGTTGCTGCAGGCCGCGGCCCAGCGACGCGCCGTCCACCGCCTGCAATTCCTCGGCGAGGGCGGCGAGGGTGGCGCCGTCCTGTTCCGGCAGGGGGCGCGCGGTTTGCTGCGCGGCCCGTTCCAGCACGGTCTGCGCCTGTTCGGCGGCTTCGGCGCGCTGCGCCTGCTTTTGTTCGGTGTCGGCCTGACGCGCGGCGAAGATGGCGTCCATGGTACGGCGGAAACGCTTCTGGAACGGCCGGTGACGGGCCGGCGGCAGCCAGGGCGCGGCGCGCCATTGCTTCTGCAGCGCCTGGGCCTCGCGGGCGGCGCCACGGACGTCGACGGCCTGTTCGCCCTGGTCGGCGGCCACGCTCTCGGCGAGGGCGGCGGCGCGCTCCAGCAGCGCCTGGCGGGGCTGCTCGGCCTGTCGCCAGGCCTCTTCCAGGCGCTCATCGATTTCGCTGAGCAGCGCCGAAAAGCGCTTTTGCACGTCGCGGGCGTCGGTGAAGCGCACCGGCGCGTGGCTCTTCCACTCCTGTGGCGCCTGCCGACGGATTTCCCACACCGCCTGCCAGTCCGCGTTCTGCCAGTCCTGGGCGGCGACGAAATCGGCCAGCTGCCGGCACAGCGCCTCGCGGCGCCGCAGGTTTTCCTCGCGCTGGGCGTCGAGCTCGGCGAAGTGCGCGCGGCAGGGTTCATAGGCCCGGTCGGAGGCGGCCTTGAAGCGGTCCCAGAGCGCCTGGTCCTGATCCTGGTCGGAGCTCATCAGCGCGCGCCACTCTTCGTGCAGAGCCTGGACGGCGCTGGCGCGCTCTTCGGCGTCCATGTCCGTTTCGGCGAGCGCTTCCATGCGCTCACAGAGCTGTTCTTTCTTGGGCTGGGCGGCGAACGCGTGCCAGTCGCGCAGCTCTTCCCGGCGTGGCGTGAGACGCTCAAGCTGCTGCTGCAGCCAGGGGTCGTTCTGCTCGGCCAGCACCGCTTCGGCTTTGTGCCAGAGCCGGTTGGCGTGCTTGAGATTGCCCTGTTGCAGCTCCCGGCGCAGCGCCACCACCAGACCGCGGTGCTCACTGTCGGCGCCGGTCCGCGCCGGTGCCTGCCGGGGTGTCCGTTCCGGTTTCGCCGCTTCCTTCCGTTCCGGCGACTCCGGCGGGCGGGCCGCCGCCAGGGCGGAAGGCGCGGCCACCTCGGCGGGCCACTGTTCGGCCAGCTCGCGGCGCTGGTCGTCGTCCTCGGCGTCCAGGGCCGCTTCCGCCAGGGCGATCAGCCGGCGCCATTCGCTCAACCGGGAGTGGAACATCAGGTCGGACTCGTCGTCCGCCTCGAGCAGTTCGCCGGCGGCCTGCCAGCGTCGCTCCTGGGTGGCCACCGCCGAGCGCAGCTCGCCGAGCTGCTGGTCCCAGGTCTCCGCGCTCAGGTCGCGATACAGAGAACGCAGGGTGTCCAGGGCGGCGCGGCGCTCGTGGGCGGCGGATTCCAGCGCTTCCTGGCGGGCCGCCGCTTGCTGCTGCTCGCGCCGATGCGCGTGGCACTGCGCCAGGGCGCTTTCCACGCGGGCGGAGCGGGCGTCATCGGCGTGTTCGGCCAAAGCCCGCCAGCGCTGTTCGAGCTGCTGCAGGCGGCCTTCGAACAGCGGGTCGGCGCTGTGCTGGGCCAGTTGTTCCAGGGCGTCGATCAGGGCGTCGAGCTGTTCCTCGTGGCGGCGCGCCTCGGCGTCCCGCGCCTGCAGGGCCTTGACGCGGTCGCGGGCGACGCGCACCACCTTTTTGTCGCGGCCTTCGCGGCCCAGCTGACGCAGCAGGGTGGCGTCCTCCAGACGTTCGGCGGCGGCCAGACGCAACGCGGCGTCGGCGCCTTCCAGGGCCAGGCGGTAGAGCGCGTCCGGTTCCTCGATGGCGGCCAGGGCGGCGTCCCGGCACGCCTGGTCGGGGCTGTGGCGGGCCACATGCAGCAGCACCCGGGCATTGCCGGTGTGCTGGATCAGCCGCAGCCGGGTGTCCACCGCCGGGGCGCCGTCCACGGTGCCGGCCAGCAGCGCCACGAAGCGCTCCGAGGCGGCGTCACGCACGCCGGCGTCGCCGTCCGCTTCGATCAGCCGGTCCAGCAGGTGCAGGTCCAGCAGGGCCGACACGGCGGCGGCGCGCACCCTGGCGCTGCCGTCGTCGCGGGCGAGTTTCGACAACGTTTCCTGATCCTGGCGCGGATTCAGGTTCGCGACCGCCTGGGCGCGAACCTCGGCGTCGCGGTGTTGCCACCGGGGTTTGAACAGTTTGCCTAGCATGGCCATCCCATTGGATTTGCTTTGTATTTATGCGGCGCCAGGAGGCGCCGGGCCACTACTATAGGCAACCCTCGGATAGGATCACAGACGTGACTCGATAAGAGCGTCTTTTTCCGCCCAGATTTCGCTCACCCACTCCTGAATGCGGCGCCGGAACTCCGGGTCGTTCTCGTAATCGCCCTGCGCCGCCCAGTCCGGGATCGGCCGGCGCCGGGCGATCACTTCCACCCGGTCCATGTCGCCGCCCAGGAAGCCGAGCAGGGAACGGCTGGTGCCGGGAGGATAGACAATGGTGAAGTCGAGCAGGCAGTGCAGCTGGCCGCCCATCGCCTTGAGGGTAAAGGCGGCACCGCCGGCTTTGGGTTTGAGCAGATGCCGGTACGGAGAGTTTTGTTGACGGTGCTTCTCTTCCGTGAAGCGGGTGCCTTCGAAGAAGTTCATCACCGACACCGGATAGTGCGCGTATTTCTCGCAGGCCTTGCGGGTGGTCTCCATGTCCTTGCCTTTGAGCTCCGGACGTTTTTCCAGCTGGGCGCGGCTGTAGCGTTTCATGAACGGAAAATCCAGCGCCCACCAGGCCAGCCCCAGCAGCGGCACCCAGATCAGCTCCTGTTTGAGGAAGAACTTCAGCGACGGCACCCGGCGGTTGGTGACTTTCTGCAACACCAGAATGTCCGCCCAGGACTGGTGGTTGGAGGTCATCAGGTACCACTCCTGGCGGGCCAGGCCGTCCATGCCTTCCACCCGCCATTCCACCTGACTGAACAGATCAATGATCGCGTTGTTGATCGCCATCCAGGTTTCGGCGATCACCACCAGCACCCGGGACAACCGTACCTGGGCGGCGTGTAAGGGCAGCAATAGCCGCAGCAAGGCGAACAGGTACAGGGGAAAGACCAGCAACAGGGTGTTGAGGAAAATACCCACCAGCGCCAGCACGCCGCGAATTTTTGTGGAAACAGTCATCAGCGTTACACGGTTACGGAGTAAGCGCGCATGCTAGCGCAGATGGCGGGCCGGCCCCATGTCAGTTTCGGTCACTCGTGCGACCAGGCCTGCCATTGGCGAGGCCGGGGCGAGCGGGTAGGGTCGGGTTTTCGAATTGAAGGAGCGGTGTTCATGAGTGGTCCCCTGGCGTCTTTGAAAGTTCTGGATTTTTCCACCCTGTTGCCCGGTCCGTTCGCGACCCTGATGCTGGCCGACATGGGGGCCGAGGTGCTGCGCGTGGAATCACCCACCCGTCCGGACATGGTGCGGCTGCTGCCGCCGTCCGAGGACGGCGTGTCGGCGGTGCACGGCTATATCAACCGCTCCAAGCGGTCGATCGCCGTGGATCTGAAGAAGCCGGAAGGCAAGGAGATCATCCGGCGGCTGGTGGCCGAGTACGACATTATCGTCGAGCAGTTCCGCCCCGGGGTCATGGACCGTCTGGGCGTGGGCTACGAAGACCTCAAGGCGATCAACCCGGGGTTGATCTATTGCTCGATCACCGGCTACGGCCAGGACGGGCCCTACCGGGACCGGGCCGGCCACGATCTGAACTATCTGTCGATCGCCGGCATGACCGCCTACAACGGCCGCAAGGCCTCCGGCCCGGCGCCCATGGCGTTCCAGGTGGCGGACATCGCCGGCGGTTCCTGCCATGCGGTGATGGGCGTGCTGGCGGCGGTGATCCACCGCCAGAGCACCGGCGAGGGCCAGCACGTGGACATCTCCATGACCGACGCCGCCTTCAGCCTGCACGGCCTGGCCGCGCCGCCGGCCCTGGTGGGCGGTCAGGATCCGGACCTGGAGACCACCCAGCTCAACGGCGGCGGCTTCTATGACTGCTACCGCACCCGGGATGGGCGCTTTATGTCCGTGGCCGGCCTGGAGCCGCAGTTCTTCACCCAGTTCTGCCAGGCCATCGGCAAGCCGGAACTGACCAGCAAGGGCATGACCCTGGACCCGACCGTGGTGGCGGAAGTGAAAGCGGAGATCGCCGAGGTGATCGGCGGCCAGGACTACGACCACTGGTGCCGGGTGTTCGCCGATCTGGATTGCTGCGTGGAGCCGGTGCTGAGTTTCTCCGAAGCCACCGAGCATCCGCAGCTGAAGGCCCGCGACATGGTGGTGGAGGTGCCGCGCCACGACGGCGGCAAGCAGCGCCAGGTGGCGTCGCCGTTCAAGTTCTCGGCCACGCCGGTGGGCTACCGTTTCAGCGGTGCCCGTCTCGGCCAGCACAGCGATGAAGTGCTGGCCGACCACGGCTTCAGCGCCGAGGACATCCAGGCCTTCAAGGATTCCGGCGCGGTGGGTTGATCGGTAATTCCCGCCGCCTCCGGGCGGCGCTATGCTGTCGTCATGAGGCGACTTTCCGGGCTGTTGATACTTTGCATGGTGGGGCTTCCGTTACCCGGGACGGCGGCCCCGGCGACCTCCACGGATCCCTGCGCCCAGGGGCCGCGTGCCCTCTGGGTGGACCGCACCCACGACTGGCTGTCCCGCGGCCTGTGCTGGCCGAGCCGCTGGGTGGACGGCTTTTTTGCAGACCCGCTCAGCACCAGCAACGAGCCCGCCGCCAGCCTGGTGCGCATTACCGGCGAGCGCACCTGGCGGGACGACGGTCTGGACGACCGCGACCTGGATGTGGACGCCCGGGTGTGGCTGCCGAGCGCCGAGCGGCGGCTGTCCCTGCTGTTTCGCAGCAACGAGGACGACACCGTGGCGGACGGCCCGCAGGCTTCCGAAGTCACCGGCATCGGCGAGGACGACAGCGGCTTTCGCGGCGCGCTGCGCTGGGTGATCAACCGCACCGAGGCCATGGACCTGGACCTGGACACCGGCGTGCGCTCCGACCTGACCACCTTTACCCGGCTGCGTTACCGCAGCGTTCATCCCCTGTTCAACGAATGGGCCTGGCTGCGGTTCACCGAGCGGGTCGAATGGCGTGACCCCAAAGGCTGGCGCAGCCGCTCCCTGTTCGAGGTCGACCGCGCCTTGAGCGATACCGTCAGCGTGCGCCTGGCCAGCGAGATTCAGTACAGCGAGGAATTGAACGAGGACGGGCGCGGGCTGGGGCTGTTCCAGGGCGCCAATCTGTTCCTGCGCCAGAGCGACAAGGCGGCCTGGAATCTGGGTGCCGGGGCCGCCGGCTTCACCAAGCCGGAGGCGCGGGTGGACAGCTACCGCTGTTACGTGCGCTACCGGCGCCAGGTGTGGCGGCCGTGGCTGTTCGTGGAAGTGGAGCCGTTCGTCCTGTGGCCCCGGGACCAGGGCTATCAGGGGGTGAACGGCGTTACCGTGCGGCTGGAGACGCTGTTCGGCCGCTTGGACGGCTGACGCCGCTCAGTTGGCCCAGGTGCTGCGGCGGCGGCCCGACTTGGATTTCAGAAGCAGGCCGGCGATGGCGCCGAGAATCAGAATGCCGACCCCGGTGATCCATTGCTGGGAGGTGTTATTACCGCGCAGCATGGCGTTTTCCGCTTTCACCTGGTCGAGCTCCGAGCGCAGCATGCTGAGCTCTTCGTTTAGCCGGCGGTTGGCCTGATCCAGGCGGATCGGATCGGCGGCCACGTCGCGCAGGTTTTCCAGCTCGTCGCTGCGGCTGCTCAGCGACCCCTTAAGCTCTTCGTTTTCGGCACTCAGGCGGTCGCGCTCCGCTTCCACGCTGCTCAGGCGCTCGCGCATTTCGGTCATGCGGCTTTCCATTTGCTTGCGGTCGCCGCTGATCTGTTCCAGACGAATGGCGGCGGTGGGGGAACGGCTGATGTACTGCTTGCCGATGTAACCCTCGGTGTCGCCGAAGCGGATGTGCGCCCAGTCACCGTCTTCCCCCAGAAATTCCACCCGGGTGCCGCTTTTCAGGCCGCGATGGACGATGCGGTAGCCGGAACCGGCGCCGGAGCGCACCGGCACGTAGATTTCATCGTCGATCCAGGCGGTGGCGGCCAGGGCCGGTGTGGACAACAGGGCAATCAGCACGAAGCAGAGCCAGCGAACGAGCATTAACAGGTACTCCTTAGAATTCAAGGCGCGAAGTTTAGGCAACCCTCGGCGGCAATGGCGCCGAAATAGTCACATTTTCCGGCGCTTCGCGGGTCGATTTTGTAAAAACTCAGGGCAGGACGGCCTTGAAGGGCTTCACCTGGACGTGCGCGTAGACGCCGGCGGCCACATAGGGGTCGGCGTCGGCCCAGTCACGGGCGGCCTGCAGCGATTCGAACTCGGCCACCACCAGCGAGCCGCTGAAGCCGGCGTCGCCGGGGTCCTCGCTGTCCACCGCCGGCAGCGGCCCGGCCAGAATCAGGCGGCCCTGATCACGCAGCCGCTCCAGGCGGGCGATATGGTCGGGGCGGGCGGTCTTGCGCAGCGGCAGGGAGTCGGCCACGTCTTCACTGATTATCGCGTACAGCATCGTCGTCCTTTTTCTTCGGTTCCTCGGCGGATTTTTCCTGATGGAACAGTTGTTTGCGGTCTTCCTCGGAAATGTGCCGGTAGAAATACAGGAACACCGCCACGTAGAACACCATCTGGATGGCGGTGAAGCCGAACAGTTTGAAATTGACCCAGAAGTCGGTGCTGAACGTATAGGCAATGAACAGATTGAGCCCGCCCAGGGCCATGAAATAGAGCACGAAGGCCAGGTTAAGGCGGGTCCACTGGGCGGCGCCCAGCGCCACCACGCGGCCGAAACCGCTGATCATCAGCTTTTCGCACAGCCGCTGCAGCAGATTGCGCTCGCGCAGGAAATGCCCGCCCAGCAGCACCGCCGCCAGCACGAAGCTGATGATCGACGGCCGCCATTTAATAAACACATCATCGCGCAGCAGCAGGGTGAGGCCGCCGAACACCAGGGTGACGGCCAGCACCATCAGGTGCAGCCGGTGCCAGCGCCTCCAGATCAGGCGGCCGGCGACCACCTGAAAGCTGGTGGCGGCGATGATGCCCCAGGTGGCGAGCATGATGTCGCGGCCACTGAGAAAATAGAGGCCGAAAAACACCACCACGGGGAGATAATCAAACAATTGCTTCATGGACACGCATCCTTACCGGGACCGCCGATGGTAGCGGGAACGGCGGCGCAAATCATCCCGCCGGGGCAGGTTGTGTGATACCTTGCCCGCCATGACCGATACCACCCGTTTCCAGCGCCCCGATTTCCACAGCCACAGCCTGGCCTCGGACGGCGTGCTGTCGCCCACCGATCTGGTGGCCCGCGCCGCCGATCATGGCGTCGACGCCCTGGCGCTCACCGACCACGACACCCTGGCCGGCCTGCCGGAAGCTCGCCGTGCCGCTGATCGGCACGGTATTACCCTGGTGCCGGGCATCGAGCTGTCGGTGCTGTGCGGCAGCCGGGAAATCCACGTGCTCGGCCTGTGGGTGGACCCGGACGCGCCGGTGCTGGTGGAGCGGGTCAACCGTCAACTGGAGGCCCGCCGCGAGCGGGCGGTGCGCATCGGCGCCCGCCTGGACAAGGCGGCCCGGCTGGAACACAGCTACCGCAAGGCCTGCGAGCTGGCCGACAGCGACACCCCGGGGCGGCCCTGGTTTGCGAAAATGCTGGTGGAAGCCGGCGTGGTGCGCGATCAGCGCCACGCGTTCAACCGTTTCCTTAAGAAAGGCCAGTCCGGCTTCGTGTCGACCCCCTGGGTGAGCCTGGAGGAGGGCGTCTCCGAACTGCTGGCCGCCGGCGGCATTCCCGTGCTCGCCCATCCCCAGGCCTACGGCCTTACCCGCAAGCGGCTGCGCGAGCTGGTGCGCGATTTCCGCAATGCCGGGGGCCTGGCCATCGAGGCGATGATGCCCGGGCTCAGCCCGCAGCAGGCGGCGCTGCTCGAGGAGTGCTGGCGGCATTTCGACCTGGCGGTGTCCGGCGGCAGCGATTTCCATTCCCCCCAGCAGAAATGGCTGGCGCTGGGCGGCCTGCCGCCGTTTCCGGCGGACGGCACGCCGGTCTGGGCGCTGCCCCAGGCGGGTGTTGCGCCGGCCGGGGCGCGGGTGGAGAATGCGGCCCCATGACCGATGTATTGCATATCCACCCCGAAACACCCCAGCCGCGCCTGATCCGCCAGGCCGTGGACGTGATCCGTGGCGGCGGGCTGATCGCCTATCCCACCGACACCACCTACGCTCTGGGTTGCGGTATCGGTGAGAAGGACGCCCTGGATCGCCTGATTCGCCTGCGCCGGCTGGACAATAAACACCAGTTCACTTTGCTGTGCCCGGACCTGTCGGTGCTGGCCACCTACGCCAAGGTGGACAACCCGGACTACCGGCTGCTCAAGGCGCACACGCCGGGGCCCTACACCTTCATTCTCAGCGCCACCAGCGAGGTGCCGCGGCGGCTGATGCACCCCAAGAAGCGCACCATCGGCATCCGCGTGCCGGATCATCCGATCTGCCAGGCGCTGCTCAACGAGCACGGCGGGCCGATCATGACCTCCACCGCCCATTTGCCCGACGACGAGTTCCCGCTGACCGACCCCCAGGACGTGCGCGATTTCCTGCAGGGGCAGGTGGATCTGGTGATCGACGGCGGCTTCTGCGGGGTCACCGAGACCACCGTGATTTCGCTGGCCGACGGCAACGGCCCGGAGGTGGTCCGCGAAGGGGCCGGCCCGCTGGACGCTATCTTCTGAGCGGGTTGCGCCCAGCCCTGTCTTTACACCGTCTCTTCCCTTTATAATCGCCGCTTTCCGCCGTTACGACAGGAGTCGGCTTTTGAGTTCCGTGGTTCCCTCCCAAAGAGTGGTATCGGGCATGCGCGCCACCGGGCGCCTGCATTTGGGGCATTACCATGGCGTGCTTAAGAATTGGGCGCGCTTGCAGCATGAGTACGAGTGTTTCTTTTTCGTCGCGGACTGGCACGGTCTGACCACTGAATACGAGGATCCGCACGGTATTCAGGGCCACGTCTGGGACCTGGTGACCGACTGGCTGGCCGCCGGGGTGAACCCCGGGTCCGCCACGCTGTTCATCCAGAGCCAGGTGCCCGAGCACGCCGAGCTGCATCTGCTGCTGTCGATGATGACGCCGTTGTCCTGGCTGGAACGGGTGCCGACCTACAAGGACCAGCAGGAAAAACTGCGCGAGAAAGACCTGAGCACCTACGGCTTTCTCGGCTACCCGCTGCTGCAGGCGGCGGACATCCTGATCTACCGGGCCGGCCAGGTGCCGGTGGGCGCCGACCAGGTGGCCCATGTGGAGCTGACCCGGGAAGTGGCGCGGCGCTTCAACCACCTCTACGGCCGCGAGCCCGGCTTCGAGGAGGCGGTGACCGCGGCGATCAAGAAGATGGGCAAGAAGCAGGCGCGCATCTACGCCGATAACCGCCGCAAGTACCAGGAGCAGGGCGACGAGTCGGCCCTGGAAGCGGCCCGCGCGCTGGTGCAGAACCAGCAGAACATCACGCTCGGCGATAAAGAACGCCTGAACGGGGATCTGGAAGGCGGTGGCAAGGTGATCCTGCCGGAGCCGCAGTCGCTGCTTACGCCGGCCTCAAAGATGCCCGGCCTGGACGGTCAGAAAATGTCCAAGTCCTACGGCAACTTCATCAGCCTGCGCGAGGAGCCGGACGACGTGGACGCCAAGATCCGCCGCATGCCCACCGATCCGGCGCGGGTGCGCCGCAGCGATCCCGGCACGCCGGAGAAGTGCCCGGTGTGGGAGTTCCACAAGGTGTATTCCGACGAGCGCACCCGCCAGTGGGTGCAGGAAGGCTGCACCTCCGCCGGCATCGGCTGCCTGGAGTGCAAGAAGCCGGTGATCGAAGCGGTGCAGGCGGAGCTGGAGCCGATCCGGCGCCGCGCCGAGGACCATTTGCGTAATCCGGATCTGGTGCGCACGATTGTTTCCGAAGGGTGTGAAGAGGCCCGCGAAGTGGCCCGCGCCACCCTCGACGAAGTGCGCTCGGTAATGGGCCTTCAATACCGGTAACGGTGAACCATGGGACGCCAGGGCAGATGAACGAAGTGGTCAAGCAACAGGTCCCGAAGGCCGGTAACCCGCTGGCGCCGCCGGCGCCGCACCAGGCGGAGATGCCGTTCGGCCTGATGTACGGCCAGGCGATCACCAAGTTGCCCGACGATCTCTACATACCGCCGGACGCCCTGGAAGTGTTCCTGGAGGCGTTCGAAGGCCCGCTGGATCTGCTGCTGTACCTGATCAAACGGCAGAACCTGGATATTCTCGACATCCCCGTGGCCCAGATCACGACTCAGTACATGGAGTACGTGGAGCTGATGAAGGCCATGAACCTGGAGCTGGCCGCGGAATACCTGGTGATGGCGGCGATGCTGGGCGAGATCAAATCGCGCACCCTGCTGCCGCGACCGGTGCACGATGAAGAGGACGAGGCGGAGGACCCGCGCGCCGAGCTGATCCGCCGCCTGCAGGAATACGAGCGCTTCAAGCAGGCCGCCGAGGACATCGACAACCTGCCGCGCCTGGAGCGGGATTTTCAGATCGCCGCCGCGCGCCGCCCCGAGTACGTGCGCGAAAAGGCGCAGCCGGACGTGGACCTGCGCGAGCTGCTGCTGGCCTTCAAGGAAGTGCTGTACCGGGCGGACATGTTCGAAAACCACCAGGTGTCGCGGGAGAAACTGTCCACCCGGGAGCGCATGGCGAACGTGTTGGACCGCCTGAAAGGCCGGGAATTCGTGCCCTTCGTGGAATTGTTCGAAGCCAGCGAAGGGCGCCTCGGCGTGGTGGTCAGCTTCCTGGCGATTCTTGAACTGGTCAAAGGGTCGCTGATCGAGCTGGTGCAGAGCGGGCCCTTCAGCCCCATCCATGTGAAGGCCAGAACCCTGGTGCTGGAAGAATCGGAAGCCCTGGCGGCGCTGGAACTGGATGACGAACCTTACGAGGCTGACGAGGATGAGTAACCGTGGAGCCGGATAAGATAAAACAGATCGTCGAAGCGGCGATCTTCGCCGCCGACGGCCCGCTGGACCGGGACGCGCTGTTGTTGCTGTTCGATGAGCAGGAGCGCCCGGAGAAAGCCGATCTGTCCCGGTCACTGGAACAGATCAGCGAGGACTACGCGGAGCGCGGCATCGAGCTCAAGGAAGTGGCGTCCGGGTTCCGCTTCCAGGTGCGCAAGGATCTGGGGCCCTGGGTGAGCCGCCTGTGGCAGGAAAAGCCGCCGCGCTACAGCCGCGCGATCCTCGAGACCCTGGCGCTGGTGGCCTACCGGCAGCCGATCACGCGGGGCGAGATCGAGGAGATCCGCGGCGTATCGGTGAGCTCGCACATCATCAAGAGCCTGCTGGAGCGCAACTGGGTGCGGGTGGTCGGCCACCGGGACGTGCCGGGCCGGCCGGCGATGTTCGCCACCACCCGGCAGTTTCTCGACTATTTCGATCTGAAAAGTCTGGAAGATTTGCCGCCGTTGTCGGAAATCAAGGACCTGGACAAGCTCAACGAGGAACTGGCGCTCAGCGACGCGCCGTATCCCGACAGCGGCGACCGCGCCGATGACGACAACGACGCCACGGCCGCCTTCGGTGCCCGCACCGAAGGGGAGCGCGAAGCCCGAAACGAGGAAATTTTCGCCGCCCTGGACGAAGAACCGGAACTGGACGACTCCACCCTGATGAGCATCGACAAGGTGGATTCCGTGAACGCCGGCTTCGAAGAGGAATTTCGCCGCAAACCGGCCCCCGCCGAGGGGACCGGTGAGCAAGCCGCCAAGGCGGCCGACGAGGACGAGCAATCGCCCCATGAGTGAAAAGTTACAGAAAGTTCTGGCCCGCACCGGGCTGGGATCACGCCGTGAGCTGGAAACCTGGATCGCCGATGGGCGGGTTTCCGTGAACGGCCAGGTGGCAACGCTGGGAGACCGGGCGGAGCCGGAAGACACCATCAGAGTCGACGGCAGGATCATTCGAGTGAAGGCGGAAGAAGACATAGTTCGGCGCGTGATCATTTATCACAAGCCGGTCGGGGAAGTGTGCTCGCGGAACGATCCGCAGGGCCGCCCCACCGTGTTCGATAACCTCCCCAAGCTGCAGGGCATGCGCTGGGTGCAGGTGGGCCGTCTGGACATCAACACCACCGGGCTGATGCTGTTCACCACCGACGGTGAGCTGGCCCACCGGCTGATGCACCCGTCCAACGGCTTCATCCGCGAATACGCGGTGCGCGTGCACGGCACCCTCAGCGAGGACAAGCGCAAGGCGATGCTGGACGGCGTGCTGCTCGAGGACGGCGTGTCCAAGTTCGACAGCATCGAGGACGCCGGCGGCGCCGACGAGGGCGCCAACCACTGGTACAAGGTGCGACTGACCGGCGGCAAGTACCGGGAAGTGCGCCGCCTGTTCCAGTCCCAGGACCTGGAAGTGGCGCGGCTGATCCGCATCCGCTTCGGCGACCTGACGCTGCCGTCGTCGCTGCGCACCGGGCGCTGGCAGGAACTCAGCGAGCAGGAGATCAAACCGCTCACCGATCGCGTGGATCTGAAAGGCAAGAAATACACCGGCCTCTACGGCCGCGCCCGGCTGCGCCACCAGCGCGGCGACAAGCCGCCGCGCAAGCCGCGCCGCAACCCCTACCGCCGTTAAGGCAGCCGCATCAGCGCGCCCACCAGGGCGGGCAGGGCGGTCTCCACACGCAGGATCCGGCTGCCGAAACGGTGGCAGCCGAAGCCCTGCTGCTCCAGCAGCGCCACTTCAAAGGGCGTCCAGCCGCCCTCCGGGCCGATCGCCAGGGTGGCGGGCTCATCCAGGCCCCGCGGCAGCTCCGGAAACGGACCCGGGTGCGCCACCAGGCGCCGCCCTGGACCCGCCCACTGATCCAGCTCGTCCTCGACGAAGGGCCGGAAGCGCGGCGCCAGCCGCAGGCTCGGCATCACCGGGTCGCCGGCCTGTTCCAGCCCCAGCAGCAATTTTTCCCGCAGCAGCTCGCCCTTGAGATTGGGCGTCTGCCAGTAGCTCTTGTCGACCTTGGCGGCATTCACCAGCACGATGTTCTTGATGCCCAGGCTGGCGGCGTCCACCAGCAACCGCTTGAGCATCTTGGGGCGGGGCAGGGCCAGCAGCAGATTCAGGGGCAGGGCGGAGACCGGCTTCGAATCTACTTTAAAAGATATTTCTATCTCATTGTTTTTAATGGATTCAATCACTGCCTGCCCGGTGCCTTCGTCGAGCAGGCCGGCGCGGCAATGGTCGCCCTCCGCGAGCTTGAGCACGGAGCGCACATGGGTGGCCTGGCGGTCGTCAAGACGCCAGCGGTCGCCGTCGAGGCGCTGGTCGGGGTGCAGCAATAACAGATTCATGGCGGCGGATTATGCCACACCCGGGGCGGCCGGCTGACGCAAACCGACTGCAACATGGCCATTCTGGCCCTTTGCCCGGGGTGCGCGGGTTGCTAGAGTGCGCAGCGTTATTCTCGCTGATGTGGAGAAACTCGCATGCAGTTTCAGGGCACTGAACAGTACGTTGCCACGGAAGATCTCAAAATGGCCGTTAACGCGGCCATCGCTTTGCAGCGTCCGCTGCTGATCAAGGGTGAGCCGGGCACCGGTAAAACCCTGCTCGCCGAACAGGTGGCCGAATCACTGGGCATGCCGCTGCTGGCCTGGCATATCAAGTCCACCACCAAGGCCCAGCAGGGCCTGTACGAGTACGACGCGGTCTCCCGCCTGCGCGACTCCCAGCTCGGCGCCGAGGGCGTCGAGGACGTGTCCAACTACATCAAGAAGGGCAAGCTGTGGGAGGCCTTCCAGGCCGACGACCAGGTGGTGCTGCTGATCGACGAGATCGACAAGGCGGACATCGAATTCCCCAACGATCTGCTCCAGGAGCTGGATCGCATGGAATTCTTCGTCTACGAAACCGGCGAGACCATTCGCGCCGAGAAGCGCCCGATCGTGATCATCACCTCCAACAATGAGAAAGAGCTGCCCGACGCCTTCCTGCGCCGCTGCTTCTTCCATTACATCAATTTCCCCGATGCCAAGACCATGATGCAGATCGTGGACGTGCACTTCCCGGAAATTAAGAAGGAGCTGGTCACCGAAGCGCTGGAAATCTTCTTCGACCTGCGCAAAGTGCCGGGCATGAAGAAGAAGCCCTCCACCAGCGAGCTGATCGACTGGCTCAAGCTGCTGATGGCCGACGACATCCCCCAGGACATCCTGCGCAACCGCGACACCAAGACCGCGGTCCCGCCGCTGTACGGCGCCCTGGTCAAGAACGAAGCGGACGTACAGCTGCTGGAACGGCTGGCTTTCATGAGCCGCCGGGAACGGTAGATCCTTTAACCGATAGAGGTTTCTATGCTGATCGGTTTTTTCGAGGACCTGCGCGCCCATAAGGTGCCGGTGACGCTGCGCGAGCTGCTGGACCTGTTCGGCGCGCTCAAGCACCACGTGGCGTTCGGGTCCATCGAGGACTTCTACATGCTGTCGCGGACGGTGATGGTCAAGGACGAAAAGTACTATGACCGTTTCGACCGCGCCTTCGCGCACTATTTCGAGGGCCTGGAAAGCATCGAGCCGGGCTGGCTGAGCCAGACCATTCCCGAGGAATGGCTGCGCAAGCAGATGGAAAAGACCCTGTCCGCGGAAGAGCGGGAAAAACTGCAGGGGCTGGGCAGCCTGGAAAAGATCCTCGAGGAGCTGAAAAAGCGCCTGGAAGAGCAGGAAAAGCGCCACCAGGGCGGCAACAAATGGGTCGGCACCGGCGGCACCAGCCCGTTCGGCGGCTACGGCGAGAACCCGGAAGGGGTGCGCATGACCGGCCCGTCGCGCAACAAGAGCGCGGTGAAGGTCTGGGAAAAGCGGGAATTCCGCAACCTGGACGACTCCGTGGAGCTGGGCATCCGCAACATCAAGCTGGCCCTGCGCCGGCTGCGCCAGTTCGCCCGCACCGGCCGCGACGAAGAGCTGGACATGGACGACACCATCCGCTCCACCGCGCGCAACGCCGGCCTGCTCGACATCAAGATGCGCCCGGAGCGGGAAAACCGCGTCAAGGTGCTGCTGTTCTTTGATATCGGCGGGTCCATGGACCCCTATATCAAGCTCTGCGAGGAGCTGTTCTCCGCCGCCCGGCTGGAGTTCAAGCATCTCGAGTATTTCTACTTCCACAACTTCGTCTACGAGTACGTTTGGAAGGACAACCGGCGCCGCTGGGACGAGAAGTTTTCCACCTGGGACGTGTTGCACAAGTACGGCAGCGACTACAAGGTGATCTTCATCGGCGACGCCGCCATGAGCCCCTATGAAGTGAACTCGGTGGGCGGCTCCGTGGAGCACTGGAACGACGAGCCCGGCGCGGTCTGGTTCCAGCGCATCAAGGAGACCTACGAGAAGGTGGTGTGGATCAACCCGGAGCCGGAAAAGGCCTGGCAAATGACCACCTCCACCCAGTGGATCAAGCAGCTCAACGACCACCACATGTACCCCCTCACCCTGGACGGGATCGAGCGGGCGATGCGTTATTTAAGTAAATAAGAGCTGAGTAACCAGGTCCGTCAGTCCTTCTTCAAAAAGCTGTCGATCATATCCATCGGCAGCGGGAAGACCACCGTGGTGGTGCGCTCGTTGGCCACCTCGGTGAGGGTCTGCAGATAGCGCAGTTGCAGCGCCTGGGGCTGTGACGACAGGGTGCGCGCCGCGTCCAGCAGGACTTCCGAGGCTTCCTTCTCGCCGTTGGCGTGAATCACCTTGGCGCGCCGCACCCGCTCCGCTTCCGCCTGGCGGGCGATCACCCGCACCATGTCCTCGTCCAGGTCCACGTGTTTGATCTCCACGTTGGCCACCTTGATGCCCCAGGGATCGGTCTGCTCGTCGAGGATTTCCTGGATGTCCCGGTTCAACTCGTCCCGGGAGGCGAGCATTTCATCCAGCTCGTGCTTGCCCAGCACCGAGCGCAGGGTGGTTTGCGAGAGCTGGCTGGTGGCGTCGTAGAAGTCCTCCACGTTGATCACCGCCCGTTCCGGGTCGACCACGCGGAAGTAGAGCACCGCGTTGACCTTCACCGAGACGTTGTCGCGGGAGATCACGTCCTGGCTGGGGACGTCCAGCACCCGCACCCGCAGGTCCACCTTCACCATCTGCTGAATCACCGGGATCACCAGAATCAGCCCCGGCCCCTTCACCTTGTGATAGCGGCCCAGCATGAAGATCACGCCGCGCTCGTACTCGCGGAGAATGCGGAACATGCTGACCACGAAGCCGACGACCAGAATCGCCAGCGCAATCCAGAAATATTGGAAGATCATGGTTTGTCTCCTTTGCGGGACACATGAAGAGTGAGGCCGTCCCGGCGGCGGATGGTCACCGTTTCGCCCTCAAGGACCGCCTCGTCAGTGGTGGCGCGCCACAGTTCGCCGGCGGCGCGCACCTGGCCGTTGCCGTCCGGCCCGAAATCGTTTGCCGCCACGGCATCCTGGCCGATCAGCGTGTCGCCGCCGGTGACCACCGGGCGGCCGTGGGCCTTGAACGCCAGCCGCACCGTCAGGCCGGTGAGCGCCAGGCTGCCCACGCCCACCGCCGCGATCACCGGCACCGCGACCCGGAAGGCGGGCAGGTCCGTGTCCATCAGCATGATCGAGCCGATCACCAGGGCCACGGCGCCGCCCACGCCGAGGACGCCGAAGCTGGGCGACAACCCCTCCGCCACCATCAAACCGATGCCGAGCAGGATCAATCCCAGGCCCACATAGCTCACCGGCAGCATCTGCAGCGCATACAGCGCCAGCAACAGGCAGATGGCGCCGAGCACGCCGGGGATGCCGAAACCGGGGTTGGAGAATTCCAGAATCAGCCCGTAGATGCCCACCAGCATCAGAATATAGGCGATGCTGGGGTTGGTGATCACCGCCAGGAAGCGGGTGCGCCAGTCCGGCTCCAGCTCCACCAGCCGGTAGTCGGTGAGCGCCAGGGTGCGCTCGGCGTCCCCGTCACGGACGGTAAAGCCGTCGAGACGGGCGAGCAGGGCGTCCAGATCCGGCGCCACCAGGTCGATCACCTGTTGCGCCTGGGCCTCGGTGGCGGTCAGGCTGACCGCCTCGCGCACCGCGCGCTCGGCCCAGTCCGCGTTGCGCCCGCGCAATTCCGCCAGGCCGCGAATATAGGCCACGGCGTCGTTGACCTGCTTGCGGCGCAGCGCGGAGGCATTGTCTTCGACTTTGTCATCGGCTTGCGGCTCGGCGTCGTCGCCGGCCGGGGAGGGCGCGCCGCCACCGCCCAGCTGCACCGGCGTGGCGGCCCCCAGGTTGGTGGCCGGGGCCATGGCGGCCACGTGGGAGGCGTAGAGCAGGTAGGTGCCGGCGCTGGCCGCGCGGCTGCCGGACGGTGACACATAGGTGGCCACCGGCACCCGGGAATCAAGAATCGCCTGGATCATAACGCGCATCGACTTATCCAGACCGCCCGGTGTGTCCAGGCGCACCACGAACAGCGCCGCCCCGGCGCGGTTGGCGTCCTCCAGGGCACGCACGAAACCGTCGCTGACCGCCGGGCCGATGGCGCCGCGGAGGTCCATGACCCGCACCTCGGGCCGGTCTTCGCTGGACGGCTGGGAAGGGGTTTGCGCCTGGCCGGTGGCGGCGAGCAGCCAGAGGGCGGCGAGGGCGATAAGGCCTCCGCCCAGGCGGCGCCCAAGGGGCCGCTTCCCGGGTGAAAGGTGTCGATCGCTGCCGGCTACAGAGGTCATGCGCGTCTCTTCGCTGCTTTCGCTGCTTGTCGCTGCTTGGTGGCTGCTTGGTGGCTGCTGTTTCCATGAAAACGCAGTTCGCCGGTCCCGGCAATGGAAACCGGCGGTGCCCCCCTTTTCGCCCTGCGCGCCATGCTGCATAGTACGGCGAAGTTCCGCCCCGCCATGCATCAGCCCTGAAGTACCGCGATGACCGCCTCCAACATCCGCCAATATCTGATCCGGACCCTGATGCTGGCCGTGCTGGTCCAGCCGGCCGCCGCCGCGGGCCTGTTCCAGGGGCTCACCAGCGTGGAAGCCGGCCCCCGGCTGGACGACGACGGCGTGATCCGCCAGCAGGTGGAGCAGGACGAGATGTTTCTGGAGGCGGGCTCCGGCGCGCGTATCCAGCTGCCCACGCAGTGCGTGTCCTCGGCGCTGGTGGCGCGCAGCCAAAGCCGCTTCAACGCCCTGTTTCCGGACACCGAGGGCATGGTGGGCAGCGGCACGATTACCAACGAAGCTGGCCTTACCGTGGAGCGTCTGTTCGGGGCGCCCGGCGGCGCCTACCGTCTGGAGACCGCGTTCAAGGCCCACCGCATCGACCTTTACAGCTACGAGCTCAGCCACCAGGAGACGTTCGGCTCGGCCTTCGACAGCCCGGTGACGGTGAGCGAGCAGCAGGGCTTTAACGTGGATACCCGGCTGAGCCGGTCGTTCGGCGAGCTGGACCTGGCCCTGCGGGTGGAGAACCTGTTCCCGGACCGGCGGCCGGGCATGGTGGCCAGCCCCTATACCATGAAGGCCCACGCGGAACTGGCCACCGGCTTTCAGTACGCCGGCCTGCCGACCCGCCTGAACCTCAACCTGGACCGCTTCGAGGCCCTGGAGCGCGAGCTGGACGCCCGCTACGCCGGCGCCCGCCTGCAGTGGGGCGCCGCCGACCGCACCCGGCTACGGCTGGGCTACCGCCACGACCTGGTCGCCAATCTGGATTCGGTGGCCACCCTGGGGCTGGTGTTCCCGCTGTTCCATGTCTTCGATCTGGATATCTCCGGCACCAAGAATCCCGGCGACGCCTACGGCGTGCTGGCGCGGCTGGCCGCGCCGTTCTCGTTCTAGACCTCCGGAATGCGGAATGAGGTCACCAGCGACTTCAGATGGCTGGCCTGATCCTCCAGCGAGCCGGCCGCGCTGCTGGATTGCTGCACCAGCGCCGCGTTCTGCTGGGTGACCGCGTCCATCTGCGTGACCGCGGTGCTGATCTGCTGAATGCCGCCGATCTGCTCGGTGGTGGCGGAGGCCACGCCGCGCATCAGTTCGGCCAGCTTTTTGATCGACTCCACGGTGCCGTTGAGCGTTTCACCACTGCGCTGGGTCTGATCCGCGCAGGTGGCGATCTGCGCGCCGGTGCTTTCCAGCAGGGCACGGATCTCGCCGGCGGAATCCCCGGCGCGGCTGGCCAGCAGCCGCACTTCGCTGGCCACCACCGCGAAACCGCGGCCTTTTTCGCCGGCCCGGGCCGCTTCCACGGAGGCGTTCAGCGCCAGGATATTGGTCTGGAAGGCGATATCGTCGATGGTGGCGATAATGCCGTTCATCTTCTTGGAACTGGCCACCACCTTTTCCATAAGGTCGATGTTGGCGCGCATCTCCTCACCGCCGTGCTGGGCACTGCGCGACGCCGCGTCGGCGAGCCGGTCGGCCTCGCGGGTGTTCTTTTCGTTGTGCTCCGAGGTGGCGCTGATCTCCTCCATGCTGGCGGCGGTCTCCTGCAGCGCGGCGGCCTGCTCCTCGGTGCGGGAGGAGAGGTCCTGGGCGCCCAGGGCGATCTCGTTGGCGCCGATATAGACCGTCTCACTGGCGCCGCGCAACGCGGACACCAGCTTGACCAGGGAGTCGCTCATTTCCGCCATGGCGGCCAGCAATTGCGCCGGCTCATCGCGCCCGCGGGCGACGATGCACTCGCGCAGGTCCCCTTGAGCAATGCGGCGGGCCACGCCCAGGGCGTCGGCGAGGGGCAGGGTGATGCTGCGGGTGATCACCACCGCCAGAACCGCCGACACCAGCAGCGCCACGGCGGCGAACACCACCAGACCGAGCAGCGCCTGGGTGACCAGCGCCTGCAGCGTGGCGCCAAGGCCGCCGAGATTCTCCATGGCGATGTCATGGATGCCCTGGGCGGCGTCCTCAAGCTGGTAGATGCCCTGCTTGTTCTCGGAAAAGGCCGCGTTGGCGGCGGCGGTGTCCTGGTAGGTGCCGTCCATGATCGCGCCGTAGATGCGGGTGAAATCCGACTCGTAGGCGCCCAGCCCCTCGCGGGCGTCCCGGTAGCGCTGTTGCAGCGCCGGCGCCACCGCCAGTGCCTCGCCTTCATCAAGCACGCTTTTCAGCCGGGTGACGGTGTCGCTCCATTTGCCGAAATAGCCGTTCAGGGCCTGGAAATCCGCCAGATTGATAAAGACGTCCTTTTCATAACGGCGCAGCTCCAGCGCCAGGCGCCGCACCACGCCGGCATTGGACGCCAGGGCGCCGTCGGTCTCCAGCGCCTCGCGGGTGGTGTCCGCGATCCGCGTGACCGAGAACAGGCCGGTGCCCGAGGCGGCCAGCAGAAGCAGCAAAATAACAGCGAAGGCGCCGCCGAGACGGGCGCCGATCTTGAATTGACTAAGCATGAGGGGATACCAGGAATGGCTGTGACAAGGTTTGGGGGTTGTCGGCCCGGCGGGGAAAATCTTTAGCCTTAAAAGAGCGACGTGACCCGGGCTTGAGTCCCGGCCCGGGAATTGGCATGGTTCGTCCACCTAACCGGCCCCGAGCACCCTATGTCCATTGATCTCGATTTCGACCGTGACCACCTCTGGCACCCCTATACCTCCACCTCCAAGCCGCTGCCCACCTACCCGGTGGCGCGCGCCGACGGAGTCCGCCTGGAGCTGGAAGACGGCCGCACGCTGATCGACGGCATGTCGTCCTGGTGGGCGGCGATCCACGGCTACAACCACCCGCGTCTGAACCAGGCGGCCAAGGACCAGATCGACAAAATGGCCCACGTGATGTTCGGTGGCATCACCCACGAGCCGGCGGTGGAGCTGGGCAAGCGCCTGGTGCGGATGACGCCGGAACCGCTCAACAAGGTGTTCCTGGCCGACAGTGGCTCGGTGTCCGTGGAGGTGGCGATCAAGATGGCGCTGCAGTACTGGCTCAGCCAGGGGCAGCCCGAGAAGCACCGTCTGATCGCGCTGCGCAACGGCTACCACGGTGACACCTTCGGGGCCATGGCCACCTGCGACCCGGTCAACGGCATGCACCATCTGTTCAGCAAGGTGCTGCCCAAGCACCTGTTCGCCGACGCGCCTGCGGTGGGCTACCACGACGACTGGGACGAGCGGGATCTGGATTCCCTGCGCGGCCTGCTGGAACAGCACGGCCACGAAGTGGCGGCGGTGATTCTGGAACCGATCGTGCAGGGCGCCGGTGGCATGCGCTTCTACCACCCGGAATACCTGCGCGGGGCACGCCGTCTGTGCGACGAGCACGGCGTACTGCTGATTTTCGATGAAATCGCCACCGGTTTCGGCCGCTCCGGCGAACTGTTCGCCATGGACCACGCCGGTGTCTGCCCGGACATTCTCTGCCTGGGCAAGGCGCTCACCGGCGGCTATATGACCCTGGCGGCGACCCTGTGCAACGACCGCGTGGCCGCCGGCATCTGCGACGGCGAGGCCGGCGTGCTGATGCACGGGCCCACCTTCATGGGCAATCCGCTGGCCTGCGCGGTGGCCAACGCCAGCATCGATGAACTGCTGGAGAGCGACTGGCGCGGCCGCGTGACGGCGATCCAGTCGCAGCTGCGCCGCGAGCTGGAACCGCTGCGCGGCGCCTCCGGCGTCGCCGACGTGCGTGCCCTGGGCGCCATCGGCGTGCTGGAGCTGGAAGAACCCTGCGACGTGGCCGCCACCCAGAAACTGCTGGTGGAGCAGGGCGTGTGGATCCGGCCGTTCGGCAAGCTGGTCTACATCATGCCGCCGTACGGCATGGAGCCGGACGACCTGAGCCAGCTGACCCGTGCCATGGCGGCGGTGGCCGAACTCTAGGCCGCTTCGGCGGCCCGGGAATTGAACCTGCCGCCGGGGTGCCTGGACGCCTCGGCCTACCGCCGGGCAAGCCATTCGATGCATGCTGCCGCCGTTGACACTTTTAGGGGGCAGGGCGATGACGTCCGTAACAGCGATCCAATTCCAATCCAAGGGCGTAACCTGTCGGGGCGACCTCTACCTGCCCGACACTGCCGGCCGCGCACCGATCATGGTCATGGCCCACGGCCTGGGCGGCACCCGCAACATGCGACTGCCGGCCTTCGCCGAGCGGTTCGTGGCCGAGGGCTACGCCTGCCTGCTGTTCGACTATCGTCATTTCGGCGACAGCGACGGCGAACCCCGCCAATTGCTGGACATCAAAAAGCAGCTTCAGGACTGGAAGGCCGCCATCGAGCACGCCCGTGGCCTCGCGCAGGTGGACCCGGATCGGGTGATCCTGTGGGGCACGTCCTTTTCCGGTGGCCATGTGCTGGCCACCGCCGCCGACGATCCGCGCATCGCGGCGGTGATCTCCCAATGTCCGTTCACCGACGGGCTGGCGTCGACCCTGGCCACGGAACCGCTGGTCTCCGCGAAACTCACGGCCAAGGCGCTGCGCGATCGCCTTGGCGCCTTGGTGGGCGCCGCCCCGGTGATGGTCGCCGTGGCCGGGCGCCCCGGCGACACCGCGCTGATGACGGCACCGGACGTCTGGGACGGGTACATGAACCTGGTTCCCGAGGGCGCCCGGATTCGCAATGAAGCCGCCGCGCGCGTCGCCCTGGACATTATCCGCTATCATCCGGGCCGCAAGGCCGCCGGCATACGGGCACCGGTGTTCTTCTGCGTGTGTGACAACGACACCGTGGCGCCGGCCAAACAGACACTCCGCCACGCGAGCCGCGTGCCGCGCCATGAGATCAGGCGGTATCAGGCGGGGCATTTCGAGATCTATGTGGGCGAGGCGTTCGAGCAGGTGGTGGCGGACCAGATCGAGTTTCTGAAAGCGCATTGCCCGCCACGGGAAACACCGGAAGCCTGAGCGAGCCCGACGAACGAAGCCCCGGATGCAAAGGGAAGCCCCGGGGCTTGGATTCATACCTGTTCGATTCGTTATCTTCTATTTAACATAATATACATTACACGTAGTCATGAATCTGGGCCGGTGGGACGAAGCGCTCTCAGAATCCCCGTCCTTTCGGCGGTTCCGGCTTGTCCCCGGGGCCGCCCCCAGGCCGGTGCCGGGTCTGCACTGCGAGCGTTCCGCTCGACAGGTTCGGACTTCATATGACGAAACTTAAGGTCGCACCATTAGGCGGCGACTCCATATAAATCATTGGCTTGGAAAGCATACCTGAGGTCGTTTCTATTTTATTAGCGGGTGACATTCGCCGGCCTTCGCGGGTCTTTCATGGGAAACCATTAGGCTTGGGCTGTCCGCTTGACCCGTTTCGGGCGAGCTGCGTTAATCCCGGCGCCGCCGATAAAGGGAATCATTGTCGTTTATGATGGTCCACTCCCAGGGCGACTCACCACACCGAAATCATTGGGGGTAACGGTACGGATGCGCGATTGCGATACAGCAGGACTGAGGGGCGTTCTGGACGTCCGTCGTTTTTGGTTGGGGTTGGCCGGCGTGCTGGCTCTGCTGACGGTGGAACCGGCGGCGGCTCGCGAGCCGGTGTCTCTGGTGACGGTGGAATCCCGCGAGCTTGAAGAGCGTCTGCCGCTCACCGGTACCCTGACGGCCAAGCGCGCCGCCCTGCTTTCCACCTCGGTGTCCGGCCTGGTGACCGCCCTTAATGTGGACCTGGGCGACCGCATGGAACAGGGCGACGTGCTGCTGGAGCTGGATTCGGAGCTGAACCGCCTGGCCCTGGAAGGCGCCCGCGCCGCCGCCGCCGAGGCGGAAGCCACCCTGGCGGACGCCCGGCGGCGCCTGGAGGAAGCCAGCACCCTGGCGGCCCGCCAGAGCATCGCCGCCACCCAGGTGCGCGGCCTGGAATCCGAGGTGGAGGTGGCCCGTTCCTCCCTGGCCGGTGCCCGCGCCGAGGCGCGCCGGCAAAGCGCCCTGCTCGCCCGCCATGCCTTGAAAGCCCCGTTCGACGGCGTGATCAGCCAGAAGCAGACCGAAGTCGGTGAGTGGGTGACGCCGGGCACCTCGGTGCTGGAGCTGGTCAGCCTGGAGGATCTGCGCGCCGATCTGTCGGTGCCGCAGGAGTATTTCCCGCGGGTGTCCAAGGACGACCGGTTGGAAGTGCGGCTGGGCGGCGACAGCGGCCCGGCCTACCCGGCCACCATTTCCGCCATCGTGCCGGTGAACGATCCCAGCGCCCGGACCTTCCTGGTGCGCGCGCGGCTGGAGTCGCCGCCGGCGATGACGCCGGGCATGTCGGTGCGCGCCACTCTCTTCCTGCAGGGCGATGAGGCCAGCCTGGCGGTGCCCCGGGACGCTCTGGTGCGCTACCCGGACGGCCGGGTGTCGGTGTGGCTGGCGGAGGAAGGCGACGACGGCCTGGTGGCGCGCGAGCAGCGCATCCGCATTGGCGACGGGCTGGCCGACCTGGTCACCGTGAAGGAAGGGTTGTCCGCCGGCGACCGGGTGGTGGTGCGCGGCAACGAAAGCCTGACCGACGGCCGCGCGCTGCGGGTGTCCGAATGAGGTCTCGCCGTGTTTGAAAAGATTGTACGCAACGGCACCCTGATGACCGTGGTGGTGCTGATCATCACCATTCTCGGCGTGTTGGCGGCGCTGCGCATTCCGGTGCAGATGATTCCGGACCTGGAGGTACGCACCATCACGGTCCAGACCAGCTGGCCCGGCGCCACGCCCCAGGACGTGGAAAAAGAGATTCTGATCGAGCAGGAAGAGTACCTGCGCAATATTCCCAACCTGCGCCGTCTCACCGCCACCGCGCGCAGCGGCGACGCGGAAATCGAGCTGGAATTCCCGTTCGGCGTCGACATCACTGAGACGCTGATCCGCGTCAACAACAGGAACGGCAACGATTCTGACGAAATCCTCCAAAAAGCCCGTTAACCATCTGTTTTACAAACCCTAAACTATCGCAGCCTGCCAAAGATCACGGTAGACATCTAACTTCTCCTTGCGCGAGTGGCATTGCTTGCAACTCTCAGGGCTGATCGGGCCGTCAATCACCGGCTATTTAGCCAGGCTTGTTTGAAGTTGTTTCAATTGACCCTGGAGGACAGCTTTCTCCTGGAGTAATTCGCGGTTCTGATCGTTGAGGAACTGGTTTCGGTCGTCAGCCGCTGCCACG
>TARA_R110000796_G_scaffold77585_2_pt1 | contig 47554 bp, 47 predicted proteins | sample TARA_R110000796 | Tara Oceans TARA_R110000796 (sample SAMEA4397815) | marine metagenome | biome: Polar Biome; feature: [SRF] surface water layer (ENVO:00010504); material: water (ENVO:00002006), including particulate matter (ENVO:01000060) such as... | depth 5 m
TCCGTCTATCACAATGTGGCTGATTACAGCAAATATTAGGTTAAATGTTAAACCTGCATAAGCCCATTCTCTCAATTTGTTTGGTAATTTTGGTAGCATGATGGCTATTGCTCCCAATACTTTGCAGATGATTAATGCATAAGCGAAATAGTCAGGATAGCCTAAAGGTTTTGTGCCTGCATTAATGTATTCGGGCGCAAATAGTAAGGTACTTAGTGGCATCAGTCCTTCCCACAAAAAGATGATGCTTGTTGTGATCCAAAAAATTATTCTGTTCTTTTTCATTGTTGCTTATTTTAAGGTTGGTAACAGTTTATCAAGTTTTTCCAGTGTAGATTCTAGGCCTTCTTTCATACCCATGTTGATCACTGCTTCAAGATCAGCAAGCGATTTGTAGGTCACTGTTGTTTCTACCATGGTATTTTCACCTTTGTCCGAAAATTGAACATGCCATTCGGCCTTTGGGAGGTCGGTATTCAAATTGCCTTCACTATCGCAGAAGGCATCCAATGTTTCGTAAAAATCAATAGGGCTGATCTTGGTGTACTCCGTCCATCCCCAGTATTCCTGACCCTCTGGATCAATCATGGTATAATGCCAGTGCCCACCTACGCTGAAGTCCATAGACTTGGTCTTAGTGGTAAATGGCTTAGGGGCAAACCATTGATCCAAAAGTTCACTTTTGGTGTAGCAATCCCAAACAAGTGACGATCTGCAGCAAATTCTCTTTTTATAGTGATGGTGTTTTTTTTCTTATCCACAAGGAAGTCGAATTGTAGGTTCATTTTCTTTTATTCTTTATGGTTAATAATAAGTTATCAAGTTGATTGAAACGACCTTTCCAGGTCTTTCGGAAATTCTCTAGCCAATGGTCGATTTCTTTCATTTCTTATAATCCAAATTGTCTGAAGTGATGATCCAAATGCTTTAAAGTCAGTACAAACCATTCATTGGCGGTCATATTACCAAAAAAGGGATGTAGCCTGTTTTCGAACTCGATTTTGTTACCTGTTCTAAGTTTGTTAATTGTGATAATGAAATTTGATTTTTCCGTTTCAAAATCTCTGTAATCACTTATAACAGACCCTTCATCAGCTTCAATAAATTTCTCCATTGGGGTATTGTTCTTAGTGTTTATATAAAGCAGTTTCTTTCTGGTTTCGTTATCCAAATCCACCATGGTGATTTTCTTTTCGCCAAGTGCTTCCCGCGTTACTTCACAGCAGTGGGCCAACATTTGGGCAGCAGTCATCTTGCCCCAACAAGGCACACTGTTGCCAGATAAACGATCAAGCCGTTCAATGAAATCTTCTGCAATGTGTTGTGGAAAAAATTTGTCCATGTTTTAAAATTTAAAACGACTGATTGTTTTCATTTTCCTTTGTTTGTCATTGTTGATAATAGGTGGTCAAGCTGATTGAACCGATTTTCCCAGATCTTCCGGAACTGCTCTAGCCAATGGTCAATTTCTTTCATTTTATCATGATTTATGTGGTAAAGCTCTAGTATGTATAGCATGTAGCATAGTAAAAATCGGTCATGTTATTGATCAAATGCTTTGCCCGGTGTAGTGCCGAAAAAATTTTTGAACTCTTTTATGAAATGTGATTGGTCGTAGTAGCCCAAGTCAAAGAATAGCTTGTCATGTTGCAGGCTTTGAGTTGATGGCTTGGCTCTTAAGAGGTTTTGAAATCTTACGACCTTGCTGAAAGTTTTGGCAGTGTCGCCAATATAAAATTCAAAAATTCTACGCAGTTGCCGCGCACTGATCCCCATATCTAGTTTTTCAACTTCTAGCATTCCATTGTTTTTAAGTATAAATTCTAAGGATTTATATAAACGAGGATCGTTGTTGAATTCGTTTTTTGCAAGCTGCTTGATGAAGTATTCATCGAATAGTACCTTTATTTCTTCTTGCTTTAAGGTGTCGTAGAAACAATTTGAGATAAATTCAGAGAAGTGAGGTACAACCAGGCTTAGATGCTCATAACGGTTGCTTAGTTCTGCTGCACTGACTTTAAAAATCTGGGGAAACATGGTTGGTAAAAAGCGGACACCCACATAGTTGAACATATTTTCAAGAGGAAATTCTGTGAATTTTTCACAAAAGCCCATCACATAATTTTCATTGGGATTATTTAGCTCAAAATAGATGTCAATACATCCGTCAGATACCACACGATAATTGAATTGTTCCGAAAGCGGGGTTTTGGTATGAAGTTGCCAATAACAATAAATGAAATTTCGAAGGTTAACGTCCGGTAGAAATTCGGTATAAATGACAGTGTCAGCTGTTTGCCTTACAGTTGGTTGAATAGGCCTGTATAAGTCTCGAAGCTTTGTTTCTATTTTCATTTTCTTTCATTTTCTATCTGTATTGCTCTATGGTAAGAACATGGGTATAAATCAATTACTCAATTGCTCCAATTCCCTGTTCATCAAGTTTTGCTATTCCATCCTTCATGGTTTTGAGTTGATCAGGGGAGTGGCTTTGCCACAACGTTACCTCACCGACCACTTTAAGTGGATGTTGTGTACGATAGGACATGGAAGGATTCCCAGGGAATTTTTGGTCAGTAAGGTTGGGATCATTTTCCATGGAGCCGGTTGGCTCTACCAGATAAATTCTCTCCCGCATTTCACCCAAAGCCAGTTCAGCTCCCCAAACAGCCGGATCCAAGGTAGCCGTAAAGTAGAGGTATTTGGCTTTGCCTTGCTTACCAAAGTTGGAGTTGTATCCTACGTTCAGCAGCTCACCAAGCTTTAGGGCAGCTTTAGTACCATGAAAGTACGTCTGAGTAAATGGGGTGTGTACGGTCAGCATTTCTGGGTTTTCTTTGATTTTGTTTTTGGACATGAATGTTGGGTTATTTGAGTTTACTAATGGTTTGATTTGCTAGTTGTAGTGCCTTAGTTAGATAGGATTCAATGACCTCTCTTTCGTTTTTTGAAAACGAGGCAATCAACTTCTCAGTCTCGTCTTGAAACATCTGATAGAAAGGTCTTAGAAGGCTGGTTATTTTTTCGCTATCAGGCACAATAAAGACCTTCCGCCTATCAACTGAATCTGCTTGCCTCTTTACAAATCCCTTTTTCTCAAATCGATCAATCAGAGCAGTTACCGACCCTGTTGTCAAGCCAGTCAGTTCTGCAAGTTCACCTGCAGTGAGTTTTCCTTTTTGGAGGAAAAAGCCCAAATACTTATGATCTGTGCCTGAAAAACCAGCTTTCTTGGCAATAGTCTCATGCATTTGAATAGAGGCATAGGCATACTTCTGACTGAGTTTTCTGATTTCTAGGACTTGATCACTTTTCATATTTATATCTTGATTGTCAATTATCTTGATTATAAAGATATAAACAATCTTACTTCATTCTGCCGAAATCGCTAATAAATTTTTTCTATTTTTTTTGAGGAGTTTTCAAGATGTGGCTTTAACCATCACTGAAAACATCCTAGACAGTCACAGAGGCAAGTTTGTCATGCTGAAGTTGAATTGAAGACTTTGAAGGATTGTAGTCCTTCAATCCTATACTTCCATATTAATCAAACATGATAACCATGACCCTCAAAAACACTTTTTGTGGCTACAACAGATGCATCATGATCTTGATTGTATAGGCCAGTTTTTTACTGGCCATAGTGGTATTTATGGAGCAGATAGATTGGGAGATAGAATGAATCCGACATGAAACTATTAAGAATAAGCAGGCATTCAACTAGCTGAATAACCTTTTGAAGCTTTGTTCTTCATGAATTGTATCTAATGCTTTATCCAGCTCAGAGTATGCATGTTTGTTTAAGAAATTGCCACTGCTTATTCGCTTTACTCCGGCTTGTTTCAAACTGGAAAAGTCTGGTAGTCCAGGCATGCACATAACATTGACAGGCAGACTGGTAGCATTAACAACTCTTGTAATTTGAGTAAGATCAGTAATGCAGGGAAAGAATATTCCATGTACGCCAGTATTTTCATATAAATCTATTCTGGCTAAAGCTTCTGAGAGTGGATTATCGATACTTAAAAGAAATACATCCGTTCGGATATTGATAAATATTTCAGTTTGCTCAGAACGAAGCTGATTACAGATTGATTTTAATTTTTCGGCAAACACCTTTGCGTCTAACAATGTACGAGCTCCTTTGTTAACCATTGAATCTTCTAGGTTGATGCCTGCTATGCCTAGATCAGTTAGGGTTTTAATGTTCGATACAATTTGTTGAACACTATCTCCATATCCGGCTTCGAGGTCGATTGATAAAGGAAGGTCTGTTGATTGAGCAATTTTCCTAATCATAAACAAATAATCCTCGAATGATATTTCCTCGCCATCCTCATATCCATACGTCTCAGCAATAGCTGCGCTGGAGGTAGCCAGTGCCTGATAACCATTTTTCTCGAACATACGAGCACTTTGAACATTCCAGACATTGCCAATCAGCAAGGGCTCTGCCTGCTGATGTATTTCCATAAACTGTTTGAATTTTTTCATCATCGCATACTAAGGTATTGTGATAGTGGAATACCATGCTTATTTGGACTTATAGATATTCCACGTTATTTATTAATTATTTCGGTTACTGCTGAATGAGTCTCGAAACATTTTCCAACCCTTATTGGTTTTTTTCCAAAGCACAAGAAATTTGCCATCATCATAGAGCACTCCGTTAATATCAAAGGATTGCCATAGACCTACCTCGGTAACATATTCCTTTCCATCACCATAAATTTCTTGGGTAATGAACTTACCATTTCTTAAGCCGAACTGGTGATACGCCAATTTAAAAAATTGAAGAGGAGCATTAGGCCCACAAGTGGCTGGTGTTCCAGGGGCCATGATACAACAATCTTTGGCATACCTATCCATAAAGATGGATGAGTCATTTTGAGCAAATGCTTGAAAGTAAATAGCATTACTCGCTGCAATAGCTTCCTTTGCCTCTTGTAAAGGGTCTTCTGCCTTTTGAGCGACAAGTTGATTGTGTGTTGATACATACAATGTGAGGACGATAAAAAATACTTTTTTCATTATTTTTCAATTTTGATTAATGGGGTAAAGTTGAGGTAAGGGAAGGGTCAAAAAATTGACATACCTCACAGATTTAGTATTTGCCAAATCGGCTTAGGGTCTCTCTTGTTACTCCCAAATAGGCAGCCAGTCTCATTTTTGAAATACGCTGACTAAGCGAAGGGTATTCACTTATTAAAAGCTCATATCTGGTTTGTGCATCAGATGTGAGATAGGTTAAAAGACGCTTTTGCTGTTTGACAAAACTGTCGTTCGCTTTCTTCCGAAAGAAATGTGACATTACGGGGATATCTTCACAGAGTTTTTCTCGGGCATCATAAGACAACTCCAATACTTCTGTTGGCTCCAGGCATGTTAGTCGAAAAGTGGCCTTTTCTTTATTGTAGAATGCATTTTGATCTGTGATCCAGCAATTCTCAATGGCAAATTGTATGATATGTTCCCTACTTTTTTCATCTATAAATGAGGAGACGATGAGCCCTTTTTTGACCCAGAATGTAAAATGTACATATTCATTTTCCCTGACCAGAATTTGATGGTTTTTAAATCGCTTGAATTTGAAACTGTTTAACAATTGCTGATACTCGTCATCATTTATTGTGACGTATTTATCTAGATGTTTTCGAAATTCGGGTGATTGAGTTTCCATTGAATCAAATTGGGTCTATTAAAGTGAAGAAAGGAAACATTTAGAGTTTGTTTGTTGATTGTTCGAGCTGGTTATTTTCCAATACAAAACTTACTAAAAATATTCGCCAATAAATCATCCGTTGTGATTTCTCCTGTGATCTCACCAAGGTAGTGGAGGCTTTGGCGGATGTCCATTGCGACAAAGTCGTTGGTCACTTGATTGTCTATGCCTTCGATAACAGCAGTTAAAGCGTTTTTGGTTTGAAGCAGAGAGTCGTAATGACGGATGTTGGTCACAACGGTATCACCTTTCTTGAACTTATCGAGGTTGACGAGTTCGAGGATACGTTCTTTGAGTTTTTCTACTTGCTCAGGGTTTTTGGCCGAAAGAAACAGCATATCAGGATGTTGCCCTTGAAGGGTTTCGATAAAAGCAGCATTGGCTTTGTCGAGTTTGTTAGCCAGCTTTAAAAAAGGCACACCCGCATTTTCTAGAATATTAATTTCTTTGTTCACTTCCACAATGGAAGTATCTGCCAAATCGAAAAGGTAAATGATCAGAGAGGCGGTCTTCATTTTGGCTTGGGTACGTTCTACACCCATCGCTTCGATCACATCGGTTGTCTCTCTCAAGCCAGCGGTGTCGATAAAGCGGAAAGCAATGCCGCCAATAATGATTTCGTCTTCGATAAAATCGCGGGTGGTTCCCGCAATGTCAGACACAATGGCTTTTTCCTCATTTAACAAGGCATTCAGTAAGGTAGACTTGCCTGCATTGGGTTTTCCCGCAATTACTGTAGGTACTCCGTTTTTGATCACATTGCCCAAATCAAAACTTTGGATCAGTGCATTGATCACTTTCAAAAGTCGGTTGACCAAGTTGGTTAAATCTTCACGGCTGGCGAATTCTACATCTTCTTCGCCAAAATCGAGTTCAAGCTCAATCATGGAAGCAAAGTGAATAAGCTCTTCGCGCAAGCGTTTAATTTCATCAGAAAAACCACCACGCATTTGACTAAGCGCAGTTTGGTGGGCTGCTTCTGAGTCGGCATTGATGAGGTCGGCTACGGCTTCGGCTTGCGCCAAATCGAACTGGCCGTGCATAAAGGCGCGCTTCGTAAACTCACCTGGTTTGGCTGGCCGCGCACCTTTGCGGATTAGCAGCTGGATTATCTGACGAATGATGTAACTCGATCCGTGGCAAGAAATCTCAATTACGTTCTCTTTGGTGAAGGATTTTGGTGCAATGAAAAGCGAGATAAGCACTTCATCTAGAATCTTGTCGCCATCGCGGATTGTACCAAAATGAATCGTATGCGATTCCTGTTTCGTAAGATCTTTTCCCTTAAAAACCGCATTGGTGATGCTTATGGCTTCTTTTCCAGATAAACGGATTACGCCAATGGCTCCCACGCCTTGTGGTGTAGCCAATGCAATAATGGTATCTTCGTTTTGAGCTAGTGCGCGCATAGGGCAAAGGTAGTTGGAATTTGATAATTAGGTATGCTCAAGTTGACTTCAAAACGATCTCTTTTGGCAACCTCTATATCTTCTGTATTATGTTGTGAAGAGATTTAGCAGATAACCTTCTCTGAGTTTCTGTTCAACCGAGAGTTTCATTCCCGAATTTTCTTCGAAATGGTCTCTTTATCAATTGTACGTTAATCAAGCTTCAGAAAGTAAGATATTCTCCGCAACGGTGGGGGAAATGGTAATCGTTTTCTTGCCGTCAATGGTTATGTCTACTGAGCCGTCAAATTCCATTCTGTCCATAATCTGTAGTCTTGTACCGATGGAAATGCCTACTTTGTCCAGATACTTTAAAAACGAAGCACTGGAACCATTAACCCCTACCACGATACCAGCTGTCCCTACTGGAAGTTGTGCAATTGGGTCTTTTCGTTTTTCTGTTAGTTGACCATTTTCATCAGGAATTGGGTCTCCGTGCGGATCGAATTTAGGGAAGCCCAAAAACTCATCTAGTCGCTGAAAGAGTAGGGGAGATTTGATGTGCTCTAACTGTTCGGCTACTTCGTCTAATTGATCCCATTGAAAGTTGAGTTTTTCTACTAGAAAAACCTTCCATATTCTATGTTGTCGAATTACGTGAAGGGCCTGAGTTTTACCTTTTTCAGAAACATTTACACCTCTATACTTTTGGTAGTCCACCATCTTTTTTTCCGACAGTCGCTTGATCATATCACTTACCGAAGCAGGGGCGGTTTTCATTTCTTCTGCCAAAGTGTTGGTGTTCACGGAACGTTTCCCAGCTTCTGAAAGATGGTAAATGGCCTTTAAATAATTCTCTTCAACAAAGCTTAACATAGGGGTGTATCGGGCTAAAGATAATGATTGATTACAGCGCAAATATAATATTTAGGTTCATCTAATAAAATATTATACATAAACTAAATTTTGTTAAAACTTGTGTTTTACGCTTGTTTACAGAGGTTTGGTTATGTTGAAATTATTATTTCGATTAGTCTAAATATTTTAATCACGAAATTGAGCCATGAAATCGAGTAGCTTAGACTCTTCACTTTTCCATAGACTAGACTTGGTGTCCCCTTGGGTATAGAAGCTAGTGTTCTTCATTAAAGCGAGTGTCTCGTTAGGGTCAAAATGATTAGGGTTTATTGGTATGGCAGCATTGAATTCATTGCAGAATTTGATCCAAGTGGGGTTGTTTAAAAGGAGCATAGGGAGCTTATTAGCGGAGTATTCAAACAAACGCGTCAATATTTTATCATCATTTATACCATTGTTTGGTTTTTTGAGTACAAAGCCAAAGTCTGCTTTTTTGATTTCTTTGATGATTTCTTGGTGTGGAACTAGAAAATCGCCTCCAATCAATTCTATATAGTCTTTCTCTTTTATTGCTTCCTGAAGTTCCCTAAGGTCCTTTTTAAGTGCACAGTAGCCAATAATACGCAGCTTTATACTTGGGTCAACCCGATGAAGCTGATCAGTGACTTCAATGGCATCGAATACTCCGTTTGAGGCTGAAATAGTACCTGAGTACAGCAAAACAGTGTTTTTTGAGTTTAATCTTGGGGTATTTTCAGTTGCTTCAACAGGCATAAACTTGTTTTCAATCACGATGGATTTCCGTGTTGGGACAAAAGATAGTTGTTTGGAATAAACTCTTTCTGCTAAGATGAAACCATCAAAAAACGGCTTTGAGAGTATTTCTTTCATATGTACAAATGCGGCTAAGAAAGGCCTGAGTAGGGGGCTGAATACATTTGTATTCCGAATGTTCTTTACATAGTTTTCTCTAATATCGTAGATAATTTTGCCACCAAATATTATTTTGTATAAGGATGTAACTATCAGTAATTCATGTGTATTACATATTACTATTTTAGGCTTTACTTTAATATAGGTTTTAAGTGTTTTGAGTGGGCTTGCGATTCGGTCAATGGACATTCTTCCGAAAGGCCCATGAGGATAAAACTGAATTGAATTGTGGGTTAAGGTATTTTTTGAGGCAAAGCCTATGATATTAACCTCATATTCGTTTGTTTTCGCCAACGAAACGCCAAACTTCTCATACATGCGAGAATCGTCAATGGGCTTCAGGGTAGAAGCAATAAGGAGTTTGGTTTTCGTCATAAACATTCGAATTTATTGAAAATTTCTAATTACTAATGGAGGCATTAAAGAAGATCATTGAGGCGGCTTGGGACAACCGAGAATTATTGAAAGAAAAACAAACGGTTTTGGCTGTGAAAACAGTAATCGAAGACCTTGATTGCGGTAATATTCGTGTAGCAGAACCTACTACAGACGGATGGCAAGTAAACGAGTGGATTAAGAAAGCTGTAATTCTGTATTTCCCTTTGCAGAAAATGCAAACTATAGAAGTAGGCCCATTTGAGTTTCATGATAAAATTCGATTAAAAACTGGCTATGCCAGCAAAGGTATACGCGTTGTTCCGCACGCAATAGCTCGTTATGGTGCTTACATTAGTAGCGGGGTGGTAATGATGCCCTCTTACGTGAACATTGGTGCTTATGTAGATGCCGGTACTATGGTGGATACATGGGCGACTGTAGGTAGCTGTGCACAAATAGGAAAGGATGTTCATCTTAGCGGAGGTGTTGGTATTGGTGGAGTGCTAGAACCCGTACAAGCAGCTCCAGTAATTATTGAAGATGGTGCCTTTATTGGTTCTCGTTGCATTGTGGTTGAAGGAGTAAGGGTTGGAAAAGAAGCTGTGTTGGGTGCAAATGTAACCTTAACTGGAAGTTCTAAAATTATAGATGTAACGGGCGAAACACCAGTTGAGTACAAAGGTTATGTGCCAGAAAGGTCGGTTGTGATTCCAGGTTCTTATGCAAAACAATTCCCAGCGGGTTCTTATAATGTTCCTGCGGCACTCATTATTGGTAAAAGAAAGGAGAGTACCGATAAAAAAACTTCATTGAACGAAGCATTACGTGAAAATAATGTAGCTGTTTAATAATGAGAAGGTATCTCTCAAATTGAGAAGATAAGTATGATATTTTATATGTAAACCACTGAATTTCAGTGGTTTCTTTTTTGGTATCACCTTTGCAATACTGTAGTTGTTGTTTTGAGTTGACCATTATTGTGGTTGGGTAGAGTGCTTTCACGCTACCTAAGGAAGGGCCTTCGGGCCCTTCTTCTGTTAAAAAGATTGTTGTATTCCGTTTAATCAAATACTTTTGCAGCCTTTAAACCATTTATGGCTGAATCAATCTTAAAAACTATTTGTACTGATTCTTTCTTAAACCCATTTATACATAATCAATGAAAAATCGCTTATCTCTTTTAGTTTTAGTCTTCATGACTTTCTTGTTTTCTTGTAACGATGATGTTACTAGAAAAGGAGATCAGCTTTATAATGAGGGAAATTATAAAGAAGCGGTAGATGCTTATTCTGAGTATCTTAAAACCAATCCTAAAGACATTAAATCACTTTATAACCGAGGAAGGGCCTATGAAGAGATGAAGCAATTGAACCAAGCTAAATCTGATTTTTTAGCCGTTTTAGATATTGATGCGAATAACCTCAGTGCCAATTTGAGTATGGGTAAGTACTGGTACAATCAAAGAGAATTCAACAAGGCCATTATATTTTTTGACAAGGTGATTGAATTGGATGGCGTACGTTCTGATGCCTATATGCTTAGAGGAAGAAGCTATCATCAAAAAGGTGAATTCGACAAAGCGATGGAGAACTACAATCAATCTATCAACTTTGACAATGACAATGCGGAAGCATTTCTTTACAGAGGAGCGCTTAAAGTAGCTTTAAATCAAATTAAATCTGCTTGTCAGGATTTTACTAGATCGAATGCTTTGGGTTCTTCTGAAGCCTCTGAGGCGTTAGCAAAGCATTGTCGTTAAAACCATTTCGAAGTCATTAAACTTCCTTCTAGGGCATCTTCTAGTTCGTCTGAAATGCCAGGGAAAAAGTCTAACCCTGTTAATTGTTCTACACTGTCGATTGTAACAACAAATGACGAAAGCGGGGCAGAACTCTTTTCATTCTTCATTAGAAAGGCAATGGCTTTGATTTCAGGTTTTCTCATGTCCAGAATAATCTTGTAATAGTATTCAGGCACCGATACTTTATTCGAGCCAATGGTTTTGTATGTTTTGTTTAATACTGGGCCAGTAACTACATAAACCTGATCATTTTTCATGGCCCAAGTTCTTACTTGGTCTTCTAGCTTCTTCCAAACTCCACGATTAAAAGAAGGATCTTGTGGGCTCATGTTGCTCATAAAGAAAGATTGGCTCAAGGCAAATTCGCTGTAAGAGAAATCTGCTGCAGGGGCTATGTGTCCACGGTCATAACCACTCCCTTTATAGTCGCTTAAAGAGGCAGACCCCGTTTTAATTCTACTGTCTTCTCTAAAGTCATCCTTCCTCTCAAAAGTAGTTTGCTTTAAACTGTCGGCATATAAAATGTAAGCTACCCATAAAGCTTGCTCGTGCTCTTCGCTATAGCGCAAAGTATAATAAGACCTTTCTACAATGGCATGAGATGCCTCGTATGCTGGCCAAGCAAAGTCGAACGCTTTAGTGAAATAAAGGTCGTAAGTATCAAAATCTACTTTGCTCTCTTCTTGTTTGGGTGGGGTTTCTTTTCCCGATTTTGGAATTTCCTCTTTAGGGTCAACTTTTTCTGGCGCCAAAACAGGGTTTACTTCTTCATCAAAGAATGAAGGGATTAGCTTTTCTTCTTTAATTGCCAGATAACCATAGCCCAAACCGACAAGGATAATTAGCGCCAAAGAAAACCTCCAGAGGCTAAAACCTCCTTTTTGTCCTTTCTTTCCTGAAGTGGTTTTTCTTTTCGTTGTACCCCGACTTGAAACTGCTGCCTTCCGTTTTGCCATGCCCTATTCTGATTTTCCGCAATGATAAAGATATTTTTCTTGAGCGGACTTTTTTTAATTCACTAAATTACTTTTCTGTTTATGAAACAAATTAACCACAATACATGAAAGAAGTTATAACTAAACCGCAAACAAAGTGGCTAAAACACCTTTCTTGGTGCTTTTTATGCCTCGTTTTAATGTCTTCAAGTTTTGCCTTACAAGCCAATAGTATATGGCAAGATGCTGAGCAAGATACCACAGGTCAAACCACTTTTAAAGGATTGCCGCTAAAAGCTGAACGGACTTTGGAATTTAATACTACTGAAGGCACTTGGCTTTCGCTAGATATTAGCCCCGATGGCCAAACCATTATTTTTGACATGCTGGGTGATATTTATACCATGCCTTTTAAAGGAGGTAAAGCCACTCGACTCACAGATGGAATGGCTTATGACACGCATCCCAAGTTTAGTCCCGATGGAAAAAGCATTGTATTTACTTCCGATAGAAGTGGTAATGATAATATCTGGACAATGGAATTGGAATCGAAAGAAACCAAGCAAATCACTAAAAGTGAAAACGAGAATTTCCAGTCTGCCGAATGGTCGCCTGATGGAGATTACATAGTTACAGCCAGAGGAAGAAGAAATCTGAAACTGTACATGTACCACAAAAATGGTGGTGGGGGATTTGAGTTGATTAAAGAACCTGCTGGTTTAAAGCTTGTTGAGCCTGCTTTTAGTGCCGATGGCCGATATATCTACTATTCGCAACGTAATGGCGCTTGGAATTATAATGCTCAATTACCTCAATATCAGGTAGGAATGTATGACAGAGACAACGGAGAAAGATCAACAATTACCTCGCGTTATGGCTCGGCATTTACACCAACTTTATCGCCAGATGGGAAGTATTTGGTGTATGGCTCTCGCTATGAAGAACAAACAGGTTTGGTTTTGCGAGACCTTAAATCTGGTGATGAGCGCTGGTTGGCGTATCCTGTTCAGCGCGATGATCAAGAGTCTATTGCGCCATTGGGCGTTTTACCAGCCATGACTTTTACGCCAGACAGTAAAGAGTTATTGGCCTCTTACGGAGGCAAAATCTGGAGAATACCTGTTGCTGGAGGTAATGCCACAGAAATTCCATTCAACGTAGACGTTGAACTAGAAATGGGGCCTAGATTAAAATTTAACTACCCAATTTCTGATGATGAAAACATGTTGGTCACTCAAATTCGAGATGCCGTGCCTTCTCCTGATGGAAAGACGATGGTGTTCACTGCTTTGAACAGACTATATGTAATGGACATTCCTTCAGGAAGCCCAAAACGAATCACGAATCTTGAAATGACAGAAGCCATGCCTACATGGTCGCCAGATGGTAAATCTATTGCCTTTGTTACTTGGTCTGAAACCGAGGGAGGAAGCATTTATAAACTGTTGATGGATGGAAAAGCCAAACCAGTGAAACTCACAAAAGAGTCTGCGATTTATACGGCACCCGCTTGGAACAAGAATGGGAAAATTGTTTTCACCAAAGGGAGTGCTCAAAACATGAAAGATGCGGAAGGGCCTTCGGCACCAAGAGCTACTGAAGATTTGGCTTGGATTAATGAGAATGGAGGTGAGGTTAACTTTATCATGAAAACCAATGGACGAGGTAATCCGCATTTCGTGAAAAACGATGACAGAATTTACTTGAGCAGTGGAAGAGGTTTAAGTTCTGTAAGATGGGATGGAACCGATGAAAAGAACCTAGTGGCAATTACAGGTATAACAACTTACGGCTCTAACCCAGTAGATGACCACTTGGGAATGTCTACCGAGAACACCATGTTAAGTGAATCTGACAACTGGCGCGAAAACAATCCTCCTGCTCGCGCGAGCGAGATCTACATGGCACCAGAAGGAGATAAGGCAATGGCTGTAATTAACAATGATATTTACATTGTCACTGTTCCGAAACTAGGCCAAACACCAACCATTTCTGTAGCTAATCCTGAATCGGCTCAATTTCCAGCTACAAAACTTACCGAAATAGGAGGTGAATTTGCCAAGTGGTCAGCAGATGCTAAGAAGGTACATTGGAGTTTGGGTAGCTCTCATTTTATTTATGATTTAGAAAAAGGAGAAGCCTATGCCGATTCGGTAGCAGCAGCCAAAAAAGCAAAAGAAAAAGCGGATAAAGAGAAAACTGACGAAGAAAAGAAGGCAGAGGCCGAAGAGAAAAAAGAGGAAAAGAAAGAGGAAGCTAGCTTTAAGCCAACAGAGTTTAAGGTAGAAGTAAACGTAAAGAAAGACATTCCGAAAGGCACTGCGCTTTTAAAAGGTGCTCGAATCATTACCATGAATGGTGATCAGGTAATCGAGAATGGAGATATTCTAATTGAAAATGCCAGAATCAAAGCAGTGGGCGCTTCAGGTACACTTTCGGTACCAAGAGGAACAGAAACCATTGATATGTCAGGTAAAACGATCGTTCCCGGTTTTATTGATACACACGCCCACATGTGGCCAGCATGGGGTTTAGAGAAAAATGAGGTTTGGATTTACGCAGCTAATTTGGCCTATGGCGTTACGGCCACGCGTGATCCTCAAACAGCCACTACCGATGTGTTGACCTATTCAGACATGGTAGAGACTGGTCAGATTCCTGGCCCAAGAGTATACTCTACAGGTCCTGGGGTGGGGTATTGGGCATATAACCTGAAGAGCCTTGAACAAACTAAAAAAGTATTGAGGCAGTATTCAGAGTACTACAATACCAAAACGATTAAGATGTATTTGGTAGGGAATAGAAAACAGCGTCAATGGGTGATTCAGGCAGCGAAAGAACAAGAACTGATGCCAACTACCGAAGGTGGATTGGATTTCAAACTGAACATGACCCAAATGCTTGACGGTTACCCTGGCCACGAGCACTCGTTTCCAATTGCACCATTGTACAAAGATGTAATTCAGTCGGTGGCTCAGTCCAAAATGGCTTATACATCTACTTTACTGGTGTCATACGGTGGGCCTTGGGCCGAAAACTATTATTACTCTAGAGAGAATCCTTATAACGATCCTAAATTGAGTTTTTTCACACCATACAATGAATTGGCGGCTAAATCCAGAAGAAGACCAGGATGGTTTATGGATGAAGAGCATGTATTTAAAAAGCATGCCGTGGGAGTGAAAGATGTAGTTGAAAATGACGGTTTGGCTGGCGTGGGTAGTCACGGTCAGTTGCAAGGTTTGGGTTATCACTGGGAATTATGGTCGGTTGCTTCTGGCGGAATGAGAAATATTGATGCGCTAAAAACAGCTACAATTCTTGGAGCCACAGCCCTTGGTTTAGAAGGTGATTTAGGGTCAATTGAGGCAGGTAAACTTGCCGATTTGGTGATTTTGGATAAAAATCCTTTGGAGAATATTCGTAATACAAACACCATTATTCAGGTAATGAAAAATGGAAGGCTGTATGATGGAAATACTTTAGATGAGGTGTATCCGAGAAAGAAGAAAGCGGGGCCATTCAATTGGCATACTTCCAAACCAGTAAACTTGCCTGGTATCAAAAAATAAAGCGAATGCTTCATTAATTTAAAATCTAAACCCCAGTTGAAAAGCTGGGGTTTTTTAGTGCCTCATCTCTTAATCTTTCTTAATTTCAATTTTTGAAGATGAAGGGATTGTCTATTCGTCTTTTAAATTGATAGTCGGTTCCTTTTAAATAACGATCGTAAAAAATATACAATGCGAAAAACATCTATTCTGTTTGCCTTAGTTGCGCTTATCATCGCTTCGCCATTAATGGCACAAACTGATAAAGTTGAAAAGAAATTGATTCAATATGTCGATACCCATAATGATGAATATTTGAGTTTGCTGAAAGAGTTGATCAACATCAATAGCGGCACCATGAATTTCAAAGGTGTGCGTCAGGTTGGCGATGTGCTCATGGAGAAGTTCAAGGCTTTAGGCATGGAAGTAGAATGGGTAGATGGATCGTCATTTAATCGCGCTGGCCATTTGGTGGCGAGAATTGAAGGCGGAAAAGGGAAGAAGATTTTAATGATCGGTCATTTAGATACGGTTTTCGAACCCGACAGCCCCAATCAGAAATGGTCTCAAGTAGATGAAAACACAATAAAGGGTCCGGGCATTGCCGATATGAAAGGTGGCGATGTAATTATACTTCAATCGTTGGCGGCTTTGCATAGCGCTGGTTTGTTGAAGGAGATGAACATTACTGTAGTAATGACAGGCGATGAAGAACTTTCAGGAAGTCCACTCTCTGAATCGAAGAAAGCATTGATAGAAGCGGCAAAGTGGGCTGATGTCGCTTTGGGTTTTGAAAATGGAGACGGAAACCCAGCTACGGTAAACGTAGCCAGAAGAAGTTCTTCAGGGTGGACATTAACGGTAACGGGAAATGCTTCGCATTCTTCTCAAATCTTCAAACCAAAAGTAGGGGCAGGCGCCATATACGAAGCTTCTAGAATTCTCTATCAGTTTTACGATGAGTTGGCAGGAGAAGAATATTTAACCTTCAACCCTGGAATGATTGCAGGTGGAACTGAGGTGAGTTACAACAAGTCAGAAAATACTGGAACTGCGTTTGGAAAGAATAACGTAGTGTCGAAAGATGTAACGGTAACAGGTGATATTCGTGCATTAACCCCCGAGCAGATTACCAGAACTCAAGAAACCATGAAGCGAATTGTGGCCAATCATCTTCCGGGCACCAACGCTACAATCACTTTTACTGAAGGTTATCCGCCTTTTGCGCCAACCGAAGGAAATTATCAACTCATGAACTTGTTCAGTAAAGTGAGTCAAGATTTGGGTTTTGGGGAAGTGACAGCAGTTAATCCTGCCGATGCAGGTGCAGCTGATATTTCCTTTACGGCAGGTCATATCGAAATGGGGATTGATGCCATGGGGATGTCAGGCGCTGATGATCATACTATCAATGAAACTGGAGATTTACGTGCTCTGCCAAAGCAATCTAAAAGAGCAGCCGTGTTGATTTACAGGCTTTATAAAGGCGTGGATCTGAAAGCCAAAAAATAAGAAGACCAGAATGGTTGGTTTTGGAGGTCACTGAGAATGTGACCTCTTTTTTTAGTTGGCCGATTTAGGTCGGTTTATAGCTACTGCCATAATTAGTAGGCCAATGCCAATTCCTAAAATAGCTCCACCCAGAAAGTCTGATGTAGTAGCGAACTGCTTTATCATTTGACTAACCACAATAACTAAGATGCCTGCTACAATGAGTATAGGTGATTTCTTTTTCATTTGTTGATTCTGATTTAGAAGGACTGTTCCTTTAAAGTTTAATTCACTTGTTTTTCAATTTGAATAGACTCTGTGCCATTTGTAATCACTATCGAATAATCTCCTTTTTTGAGTCCTAATGTACAAGTATCAGTTTTGCTTTCGATTTCAGTTATATCAATTGGTACTGCGTTATTAATATCTTCCCCATTTTTAAATGCCAAAACCATTACAGGGAACTTCATTTCAAGATCCTTTAGTGCTATTGTTACATTTTGATTCTCATTTTCAAACAACCAACTTGGTCTATTATTAATGTACTGAGTGTTCGGGTGAAAAACAGCTATGTCTGTATATGCTTCCCTACGCTCATATTTGTAAGGTTTATCGTTTTGGTCAAGAATTACAGAAGATTCCTTTACAGCTAGAGCTTTTAAAAACGGGTCATTATATTCCGGAACACCTTTTTCTGAGTATACAACTTGATTAATAGTTAATGGGTTGATTCCTGCATACTCTGATAGACGAGCAGCCATGGCTTTTTCCCAAGAATTATGAGTCCCTTCTAGCACATGATCAAACCCACAATGAATCAGAAACTTTTCATTGGGTTTTGAATTTATTACTTCTTGAATATTCCTTGCTTGATCAATTTCCCGAGGTTTACCATCTGCTTCACTATTTATGGTTTCATAAGGGAAAACCGTAAAACCAATTTCAATCGCTTCTCTTATCAGGTTGCCAAATTGCGGGTCTTTTATGTAGTAGCCAGTTTTTTGGATTGGGTATTTTCTAATATGATGTAACGAATCTAGGTTGTCTTTATAAGACAATGCCTCAAGCCCTAGATTTGAATAGCCTTGATCAAATAACTTCCTCAGTAGGGACTTTGTGAAAACCCTATGGTGAGAATTATGATGGGCTTCGTTGATTATTACTACTTGGGTTTGTTTTGATTGCTCAACGATGAAGTCTATCGCATTTATCTTCCTATACTTAGCATTTATGGAGTCTATTTGGTTTTGAGAAAAGTTTCTTTCTCTGGCTCCCATTGCCAAATCCCATTGCTTCAGAGCATTTTTATAATCTCCTTTAGTTGCATAGTCTGATGCCGAAACTTGATACTTCCAAGACTCAGAACTTGCATTTAGCTCATTTTCGATTTCTGAGTTAAATTTATATTCCGTTGTGAAATCAATTTTGCGTATTGTGCCTTCTTGATTGCAGGAAGGAAAAAGAACTGAAACTATAGTAAGAATGAGTAAATGGCTTTTCATAATTATTGTTTTGAACTTAGTATTCCAGATAAATGAATTCTAATCTACTTTTATATAGGTTGACTTTAAATTGTAAGCTGAAAAAATTAATCCGTCTCGTCAGCATCGAGCTGACTTCGCCCCATCAGTTTTACAATAAGGTCGGCATCTGGAATCTGAGCCAATATTACTCTGGCCAATACAATTAAAGGCACAGACAATAGCATTCCCGCAATTCCCCAGATATATCCCCAAATTACAAGCCCTAAAATAACGGCTACCGTATTTAATGCCACCTTTGAGCCCATCATAAGTGGTTCCACTACATTACCCCAAACAAACTGTGTGGCAATCAGAAGCAAAATGAAAAACAGATAGCTGGAACCATTGTCAATCTGAATAAGGCCTAACAGAACAGGAGGGATGGTGGCCATAATTGACCCAACAGTAGGAATGAAATTGAGCATAAAGGCTAAGAACCCCCAGAATAGAGCGAAATCTACTCCAAAACCCCAGCAAATCAGTCCAAAGAAAGCACCCGTGCTCAAACTGGTGAAGAACTTCACCTTCATATAACTGGCCACAGCATCTTTAATTTCTACAAAGGCCTTGAGCAAACGTTGTTTTCCAATGTCATCATCTCCCTCTAAATAGCTGATGTACTTTTCATACTTAACAATACTACCCAAAACGGCCACCAAATAAATAGCCGAAAGCACAAGGTTAAATACAAAATTACCCACCTCAGTGGCTACCATTCCTGAGGTGTTTAGCATCATTTCTGGAGAAAGAATTTGGTATAAAGTTTCAGTGAAGTCTCGTTCTTTTAAGGCTGAAAACCCTGGAATACTTTCAAACTGAATTACCAAGCTGTTAAGTTTATTACCAATCTGGGTTAGGAGTTTATCCTTCTGATCTACAATTTGTAAGCCCGTATCGAACACGATTAAGCCAACAAGAAATACAAAACCCAAAGTAAGTACCGTTATTACCGTAATGCTTAGCATGTACGGCCAACCTTTTCTGTCCAGATAAGCAATAACAGGCTGTAGCAAAATGCCAATGAAAATGGCAAAGGTCAATGGAATTAGAAGCGCAGATAATTCTTTGATTACGAGCACTATGACGATGCCCATAAAAAGTAACAGTATGTTTTTAATCGTTACGATATTGTTATCGGGAAGCATATAACGGGATTTACCGAAAAGTACGGAAAAATGAAGAATTGACCTGACTTCATCGAAATTTTCATTCTCTTATAAGGTGGGCATGGGTTTATATATTAAATTTGTACATTGAATCAACTAAACTAATGCTTTTGGAATTCGAACAACCAATTGTCAGACTTGAAGAGAAACTTGCTGAAATGAAAGAGCTTGCTGAAAACAGCAAAGTGAATGTAAGCGAGGACATAAAATCTCTAGAAAAGAAAATCCAAACCCTCAAGGAGGAAACTTATAAGAACCTAACCAGATGGCAGAGAGTACAACTTTCCCGTCATCCAGATAGACCTTATACACTGGATTATATATATAGCATTACCGATGACTTTATCGAACTGTTTGGAGACCGAACAGTGAAAGATGATAAGGCAATGGTGGGCGGTTTGGGTACCGTTGATGGTCAAACAGTAATGTTTATTGGCCAGCAAAAAGGTAGAAACACCAAGCAACGCCAGATGCGTAATTTCGGTATGGCCAACCCAGAAGGTTATCGAAAGGCACTTCGTTTAATGAAGATGGCCGAGAAATTCAACATCCCCATTGTTACTTTAATTGACACCCCAGGAGCATATCCAGGTTTCGAAGCAGAAGAGCGAGGCCAAGGCGAAGCTATTGCTAGGAATATCAGAGATATGTTTATGCTGAAAGTGCCTGTTATCTGCATCATTATTGGTGAAGGTGCTTCGGGTGGAGCTTTGGGTATTGCTATTGGTGATAGAGTTTTAATGTTAGAAAACACTTGGTACTCTGTTATTTCTCCAGAATCATGTTCTTCTATTTTATGGAGAAGCTGGGACTATAAAGAGCAAGCTGCCGAGGCGTTGAAACTTACCGCTCAAGACATGAAGGGCTTTGGTTTAATTGACGGAATTATAAAAGAACCGCTTGGTGGAGCACACCGAAATATTCCGTGGATGTGTAACGAACTTAAAAAGAATATTCTGGAAGAACTTAAAGCGTTAAGCGCCATAGATGCCAATGAACGTATTGATTTACGTATTGAGAAGTTCTCAGACATGGGCTCTGTAATAGAATAAAAAACAAAAACATTCTGATTAAAGAACCACAAGGCCAGCGCTTTGTGGTTCTTTTGTTTTTAGCTACTTTCAGTTGTAAATATTGTTGTATGGCTAAAAGTAAAATCAACTGGCGCAATCATTTTATCGAGCTTTTGGTGGTGGTTATCGGCATAACGATTGCCTTTGGAATGGAGAATTGGGCCGAAAAAAGGCGTGACAGAGAGAGTCAAATTAATTATTTGACTTCGTTAAGGGATGATATTACCAATGATAATATAGAGTTGAACCATATTATGGATTCATCCAAAGTGCTTAATCGTAACATCGATTTCCTGATGCGCTATGTTTATGCCAGTGGGCCTTTAGAAGATTTAAAATATAGTCACATCACAAGTACTTACTCAGCACCTTATTTCAATGCCAAAGATGGAACCTACCATTCGTTGGTTAATTCTGGTTCATTAGACATGATCAGTAATTATAAGCTGAGGGCGTCTATTACAGATTTATATAATTTTCATTATGATGAAATTTCTAAAGCAGATGACTTTATTCATGACTTGGTCAATGGGCAAATCTATCCCTATATGATTGAAAACATTCAGTTTGGAAGCGCTCAATTTGGTCAAAACGAAATACTCGATGATAAGCCTTTAAAAAATAATAAGGTTAGAAACATGATAGGAAGTTATACCAACCTACTCAAAGAAAGAGAGGTGATTTACCGCTTAACTTCCGAAAAGTGTGATAGCCTACTGATAGATATTAATGCAGAGTTGGCAAAGTTGAAGTAGACGATTTAAGCTTTGAACCAGAACAAAAAAATACGATCTTTAAAAACGGTCTAAACCGAAATTTCAAGAATAAGGCAAAACAAACAACATGCAACTCAATCTCATTGAAGAATTTTTACTAATCGCTCTTGATGACGAAAAAGGTCAATTCGTTATCGATTCTACTCATTTGTACTTTGGTTTTGCAGGAGCCATTCTGTTGGAAATGGCGCTTCGCGAAAAGATCGATGTGTCAGGAGATAAGCTCAAGCTTATTCACGATGAATATGAAGTGGAGATGGTGATTAATAAAGTGATTGATCAGATCAAAAATTCAAAACCACTTAAGCTAAAAAAGTGGATTGAAGTTTTGTCAAAACAAGCCAAAGAACTTAAAGAGGACACACTTTTAGGGCTTCAGAATAAAGGTATTCTACGGAAGGAAGAGCATAAAATTCTTTGGATTATTCCGAACAATAAATACCCTACCAACGATATTACACCTGAGAATAAAGTGCGACAGCACTTGAGCGATGTAATGCTGCGTGGAGCAAAGTCAGAAACAAGAGATATAATGCTCCTTAGCTTAATTGATGTGTCTGATCTTACCAAAGAAGCTTTTCGCAATAAAGAAGAGTACAAAGTGGTAAAAAAGAAAATCAAAGAAGTGACCCAAGACATAAAAATTAGCCAGAGCGTAAATAAGAGTATTCGCGAAATTCAGGCAGCCATAATGGTAGCAATGATGTCGGCAATTGTTGTGACTACTGTTACTACCTCTTCCAATTAACCATTAAGGTAAATCCTCTATCCTTTAACTATGCCATCGATAAAGTCTGAATTTCCGATTTTTGAGACCGCAAGAAAAGAGGATAGACCACTCATTTTTTTAGACAATGCTTCAACCACTCAAAAGCCTCAATGCGTAATTGATGCCATTTCAGGATTCTATGCTGGTTATTATGCGAATGTAGGCCGAGGCTTGTATTGGCCAGCAACCGCTGCTTCTTCTCATTATGATCAAGCGCGTGAAAAGGTGCGATCATTTATTGGCGCTTCGTCTAAAAAAGAGGTAATTTTTACTTCAGGAACCACTGATGCTGTTAATAAAGTAGTCAACTCCTTTCTGTTGCCGCAGTTGAGAAAAGGCGATGAAGTGTTGGTTTCAGAAATGGAACATCACAGTAATTTTGTTCCTTGGCAGCAAGCTTGTGAATTGAAGGGCGCGCAACTGAAAGTGATTACGCTAGATGCTGAGTTGAATTTAGATTTTAGTCAGCTCACCTCAATGTTAACGGACAAGGTGAAAGTATTGGCCGTTACGGCAATTTCCAATACGCTAGGGGTAAGGAATGATTTAAAGAGCATCATCAATTTAGCCCATCAGCATAATATCAAGGTTTTTGTCGATGCTGCACAATTGCCGCTCTCAGAAAAGATTGATGTGCAGAACATGAACTGTGACTTTCTGGCTTTTTCTGGGCATAAGGTTTTTGGTCCAACAGGAATTGGTGTATTGTATGGAAAACAGGCCTTGTTAGAAAAGATGTCTCCCTTGGCTTATGGTGGAGGAATGGTGAAGAAAGTGAGTATCGATGAAACGATCATGGCGGATTTGCCATCTAAACACGAAGCAGGAACACCCAATATTGCTGGAGTAATTGGCCTAGCAGCTGCGATTGACTTTATCAATTCAGTCGGAGTGGAGGAAATCGGTAGGCACAGTGCTGGGTTAAGAAAATATGCGGTGAAGCGTTTATCAGAAGTCGAAGGCTTAACTCTTTTGGCCAAAGAAGCAGAGGGTACTACCATACTTTCTTTTACCATGGAAGACATTCATCCGCATGACATTGCTGCATTTTTAGCCGAAAAAGGTATTGCCGTTCGTGCGGGCCACCATTGCACGCATCCATTGATGCATAAGCTTGATATTGGAGGGACCATCAGGGTTTCATTCAATATTTATAATACTGAAGAAGAAGTGGATTTACTCAAAAACACCTTAGACGAAATCAAAAGCTTCTTTCTATGAACGACCGTCTAAAAGCACTTTACAAAACTCAAATACTGGTCCATGCCAAAAGTCCTTTTAATGAAGGTGTTTTGGACGACTATACACATAAATTACAAGCCTATAATCCAGTGTGTGGCGATCAGTTCGACCTGTATTTAAAATTCGAAGGAGATATTATTCAGAATACTTCTTTTAAAGGTTACGGGTGTGCTATTTCAAAGGCCTCAACTTCCGTATTGACAAAACACTTGTTAGGGAAAACCAAAAGCGAAGCAAAAGCATTGATCGAGCTGTTTTTGAAGCTAATAAACCCTGAGAATAGTGAACCGCCCGAATCGTTAACTTCAGATGACGAACTTTTGGCCTTTGCTTCCGCCCGCGAATTCCCAGAACGTCTAACCTGCGCCAACTTAGCTTGGGAAAAGCTGAAGGAGGTTTTATGAGGTTTACGGTAATAATTATCTCGCCCCTTCAGGGCTAAAGTCTTCATACAGTTACTATTCCCGAAGGACTTTGCCCTACGTTATGTTATGTCGTCCTTTCAGGACTTATCTTCTGAATTTATTAAGATTATTCTCTTTTCATGAAGGATTTACTGTGGGTTCTTATAGAGGAATTATGCGTTCGTTAGCCTTTTCTAGCCCCTTCAGGGCTAAGTCGTTTTAATAAGGTTATCTATTTTCGAAGGACTTCGTCCTACGTTATGTTATGTCGTCCTTTCAGGACTTTGCTTCTTGGCATTATTGGAATACCTCATTCTTTATAGAGCTCTTATTTGCTGTGGTTTCTCTGAGAGACTTAATTGTTAGATGATTTTATTTTGCTCCTTATGGGCTAAAGCTGTTTTAAGCTTAGTTATTTATGCAGGATTTCGTCCTCTGTTATTTAGCCCTTTCAGGGTATTAACTTTAATGCTGTTGGAGTCTGCGGATATCAAGCCCTGAAAGGGCGAGATACCATAAGGATGGGCATCGCCCATCCTTAATACAGCCAAATCTTTTAAGCCCTGTAGGGGCGCAATACTTTAAGTTTAACTAATTATGAATTCTACTTAAATTTTCTTTAAATTATTCTTATTATGAATATTAGAGTAAATTAATAATGGGTCAATCATTAGTTCAGAACTACATACACATTGTATTCAGCACGAAATATTGTCAGCATCTTATACACCCGCCTTATGAAGAAGAGTTACATCAATATTTAGCAGGCATTTGTAAAGAACTCGATTGTCCAGCTCTAAGGGTTGGTGGTTATACTGATCACGTCCATGTGTTGTGTAAACTCTCTAAGAATATTGCCTTATTCCTTTTAGTAAAGGAACTCAAAATGAACTCTTCCAAATGGATGAAAACGAGGCATGAAACTCTAAGTAACTTTTACTGGCAGAATGGTTATGGAGCTTTTTCAGTAAATCCTTCTGAAGTTGATAGGGTGATTACATACATCGAAAATCAGCATGAACATCATAGAAGGAAGACTTTTCAAGAGGAGTACAGAGCATTTCTTATTAAGTACAGAGTAGATTTTGACGAAAGGTATGTTTGGGATTGATCTTTCGCCCTTTCAGGGCTGAGGGGCCTATGTGGTGTTATAGTATCGAAGGACTTCGTCCTCCGTTGGGTTATATAGCCCTTATAGGGCATTAATTGTGAGTATTACGAAATCATTCTCTGTGTTTGAAAGGATCTTAGAGTCACGTTTTCACATCCTATTCACCCATTTTTGCCCTGAAAGGGCAAGATATCATAAGGATGGGCGATGCCCATCCCTTTAACACTGTCTAATTTTTTAAGCCCTGTAGGGGCGGATCATTTGTTTTAATAGTGGCAAGTCTATGAAGCGAAGTAAACGTTTGTTGCCATAAAGCCAATACTGTTTAGTTATCACCCAACCTTTCCCTATTTCGTCTAACATTTTAATTCATTTCAAGTTAACTTTGGAGCAAGCATAAAACGCATGGATTCAGCAGTAAGCGCAGTAAAGAAATACTGCAACAATCTAGTAAAATACAGTCGCAGAAAAACCATTCCCGTTCAGGTGGGCAGTGTAACCATTGGAGGCAATCACCCTATTGTGGTGCAGTCGATGACCACCATTGATACTATGGACACCATGGGATCGGTGGAGCAAACTTTGCGCATGGTGGCTTCGGGTTGCGAATTGGTGCGTATTACGGCTCCAAGCTTAAAAGAAGCCGAAAACCTTCGTGCCATTAAGGAAGAACTGAAAAAGCGTGGCTGTAATGTTCCGCTTGTAGCCGACATCCATTTCACCCCAAACGCTGCAGAACTGGCGGCTAAAATCGTAGAAAAGGTAAGGGTGAATCCAGGCAACTATGCCGATAAAAAGAAATTCGAAAATATAGAATACACTGACGAAACTTACCAGGCGGAGTTGGACAGAATTCGTGAGCGTTTTACACCTTTAGTAGAGATTTGTAAAGCGCATGGAACTGCCATGAGAATCGGTACGAATCACGGTTCGCTGTCAGATAGAATCATGAGCCGCTATGGCGATACCGCCTTGGGGATGGTGGAGTCAGCATTGGAGTTTTTACGCATTTGCGAAGATTTGGAGTACTATAATATCGTGCTGTCCATGAAGTCGAGCAACACGCAAGTGATGGTAGAGGCTTATCGTTTGTTGGTGCAGAAATTAGATGAAGAAGGCCTAAAACCTTATCCATTGCATTTGGGGGTAACCGAAGCAGGTGAAGCCGAAGACGGTCGAATCAAATCTGCAGTGGGGATTGGAACCTTGCTAGAGGATGGATTAGGAGATACTGTCCGTGTTTCGTTGACAGAAGAACCAGAGTTTGAGGCTCCTGTGGCGCAAAAGCTTGTCGATCGATATCATAACCGACATGAGCACAAAACCATTGCAGAGATTCATGAAAACCCGATTGATCCGTTCTTGTATCACAAACGTCAGTCGAGAGAAGTGGTGAATATTGGTGCTTCTAATGTGCCACGCGTCATTGCCGACTTGAGTCGGTTTGAAGAAATTACCATCAAAGACTTAAAGAACGTTGGACATTTCTATTTGCCAGAACCCGATAAATGGCGAATGAATGATCAAGGTGCAGATTACGTTTACTCGGGCAATAAGGCGATCGATTTTATGCTGCCGAATGGCTTGAAAGAATTGGTCGATTACCCACAGTGGAATGTTTTGGAAAATAAGGCGAATCGTTACCCTGTTTTTACTTTCGATCAATTGGCCGAAGCAGAAAATGCTGATGATCAGCTCAATTTTATAAAGCTAAAAGCCGATGAATTGTCGGAAGATGTAATGTTGGTGTTGGAGGCTTCTAACTTGGTTGTGATTCTCGAAACCGAGAATGAACATGCCATGCCTGCTTTGAGGCGCTTCTTTTTCGAACTGGTGAAAAGGAAATTATCGGTTCCAGTAATAGTATCTAGAAACTACACCGTTACTGATGCCGAGGAGTTTTTGATTCATGCTTCTACTGATTTTGGTGGTTTGTTGGTTGACGGATTTGGCGATGGCCTAATGCTTCAAGTAGATAATCAGGTTGATAAAGAAACTCAACTGGCTGATTTAAAGTTGAAGAACGAGACAGGCTTTGGGATTTTACAAGCGGCTCGTACGCGAATGACCAAAACCGAATATATTTCTTGTCCGTCTTGTGGAAGAACATTGTTCGACCTACAAGAAACCACGGCCATGATCCGAAAACGCACCGATCACTTGAAAGGAGTGAAAATTGGAATCATGGGTTGTATCGTAAACGGCCCAGGAGAAATGGCTGATGCGGACTACGGTTATGTGGGTTCGGGCAAAGGAAAGATTACCCTGTACAAAGGTCAGGAAGTAATGAAAAGGGGAGTAGCTTCTGAAAAAGCTGTGGACGAATTGATTGATATCATACGCGAAGACGGCAGATGGTTAGAACCTGAGTTGGCAAATGCTGAATTTTAAAATTGAGATGTGATGAGCGAAGAAGTTAAAAATGAAGAGCAGAAGGATTCAAAGCTAACAGCCAAAGAAGCCTTTAGTTTCGGTCCTGTTTTGGGGTATTTTTTCAGAAAGAAGGACCCTTCTCGGCCTACCAATTTCAATATCAAGGCCATGCATACTATTAATAAAATTTCGATCATTATGTTTTTAATCGCGATGATCGTAATCATTAGCAGAATGATTGGACGGATGTAAGTATAGCTTCACTTTAACTTTTTAAACTATGTATATTGATGAGTTCAGAGAATATTGTATCGCCAAAAAGGGGGTAACGGAAGACACTCCATTTGGTCCAGATACCTTGGTGTTAAAAGTAATGGGCAAAATGTTTGCGCTTACAGGCCTCGATGTTTACGAATTCATCAATCTGAAATGCGACCCTGAGTATGCTGCCGAACTTAGGGAAAGAGAGCCTGGAATTACCCCCGGTTGGCACATGAACAAAACACATTGGAATTCAGTAAAAACGGATGGTACAGTTTCTGAAAACCTAATGAAAGAACTAATCGATCTTTCTTACAACCTCGTAGTAGAGAGCTTACCAAAGAAGGTCAAAGAAGAATTTCTGAAGATGGATTAAGCCATAGTCCGCTCTTTAGTTTTCTTTTAATTTCTTTAGTTGTGCCAAAGCATTGTCATTCTCTGGCTCTATTTGAAGTACCTTTTCAAAAGTTGAAATGGCCGTTTCTTTTTGACCATTTTCAGCCAAAGCATTTCCATAACGATTGAGCACACTAGGAGTATATGGATTAATGATTGCGTTGAATTGTAATACCAGTAATCCCTGATCGACTCTATTGGAGCTCATTAAAACCCGTCCTAAAGTATGTAATTCACCGCTTTTTCCAACCAAATGGTAGACCTCGTTAAGATGAGTATTCGCATCTTTATATATGTCTGTCATGGAGTTTTCTTCGAATAAATCGAGTAAATAAGTAGCCGCTCTGTAACTCGGTTCTGAAGGATAACCTAAGGCAATTTGGGCTAAGTCAGTTTTTAAATCATTTCGCGGAGTTTCTACAATTCTAGCGTATTCTTCTCCATTATTATTGAAAATGAAAGTTGGCACTCTGTGTATTTTCTTTCCTTTTTCTTCTTCATTTGGTCCTTGTTTGTATTTCTCTTCACCATCGTAAAGGGCAGTGAAGCTGAGCTGTTTTCGGTCTAAACCAAGTTCATCCCATAACTTCAAGAAACTCGGTACCCATTTTTGACTGTCGCCACACCATGTGCCTAAGTATATATCGACTTGGGTATTTTTTAAAGCTTTCTTCCATTTGTCATTGCCCTTTTCTACTGTGAATTCAGCATAGTTTTTATTAAACCATTGTCGATAGGTACTGTCCTGTTGTAAATACTCAACTGGAAATTTCCCTGCCAAATGGCTTTCTCCTTCTTCGTTTTGGTAAATAGTAACTTCTTGAGCCGTAGTACTAAGAATGAAAAAAGTAAACAGTAATGAAAAAAGTGACCTCATGTTAAGATTAATTGAATTTAGGTTTTTAAAAGGATTGATGATAGCAATTTAATACAATCTTGTTATGGTAATTCATTCTAAGGATTAAATAAAATTAAGACAGAACTCAATTGTTGATTGGTCTTGGGTTTACCATCAATATCAATACTCACCTTTTTTAAAATAACTTTTGCCTAAACCATTTGCTTAGTTACCTTTGCCCTCGATGTTGAAAAACATACATATCGCTTCTACTACTGCACATCACGTGCATCATTTCCACCATCTCTCGTAAGAGAGATATATATAACACCCTACCCGGCAGGTTCTGTCGGCACATTCGATTCAATTAATTACCCATTTCAGTTTAGCAGTTCATACCCTTGTTCTCTTTTCTGAAAAAACTCAAATCAATTTCTAAACATTTAGGGTTAGGTATGCCTTAAACTTAGGTTTACCTGAACTCTACAATAACTTACAGATGAAAAATACCTTGCGCATAGCAGTACAGAAAAGTGGCAGATTGAGTGATGACTCGCTCGCATTAATCAAAGAATGTGGCATTAAAGTGAATAACGGCATGGGTAAACTCAAGGCCGAAGCTTCAAATTTTCCGATGGAGTTTCTCTTTTTAAGAGATGACGACATTCCGGGTTATGTACAAGATGGAATTGCTGATATTGGAATTGTTGGTGCCAACGAAGCCGAAGAAAAGGATAAACAAGTAGATTGGGTAAAGAAACTCGGTTTTTCAAAATGCCGCCTTTCTTTGGCCATCGATAAAGCAGAAACCTATAATGGGATTCAAGATTTTGAAGGCAAGAGTTTGGCCACTTCGTACCCGAAAATTTTAGGAGACTACCTAAAAGCGAATAAGATCAATGCAGACATTCACGAAATTAGTGGTTCAGTAGAGATTGCCCCGAGCATTGGTTTGGCCTATGGAATCTGCGACATCGTTAGTTCTGGCTCAACTTTAATGAGTAATGGCCTAAAGGAGGTAGAAGTGATCTTCAAGTCGGAAGCTGTTATGCTGGCCAACAAGAATCTTTCAGCGGAGAAAAAGGAAATTCTCGATCGACTTATTTTTAGAATTGATTCTGTACAGACAGCAAAAAACAATAAATACATTTTATTAAACGCACCAAACGATGCTTTGGAGAACATAATCAATATTCTTCCTGGAATGAAAAGCCCAACAGTTTTGCCTTTGGCGACTGAGGGTTGGAGCTCTGTTCACTCTGTAATACAGGAGGATGATTTTTGGGAGATAATTGAAGAGCTTCGCAATGCGGGCGCGCAAGGAATTTTAGTAGTGCCAATTGAAAAAATGATTCTATGATTGTTTCCATTAACCCAAAAAGAGAAGAGTGGGAAGCTTTATTAAAGCGACCTACGATGGAATTGGAAACCATTGAGGCCATTGTAAAGCCAGTAATGGAAGCGGTGAAAGCGGAGGGAGACGAGGCTCTAATTGACTTCACCAAGAAGTTTGATGGAGTGGAAATCACCAATTTCGAAGTGTCTTCCACTGAGATCGATGCCGCGATGGGTTTGGTGCCAGAAGAATTGAAGGCGGCTATTCACATTGCAAAACAGAACATTGAGACTTTTCACGCTGCCCAAAAAGGGGAAGTGTTGAAGGTTGAAACCATGCCCGGTGTGAATTGCTACCGTAAATCTGTGGCCATCGAGAAAGTGGGTTTGTACATTCCTGGAGGTACTGCGCCTTTATTCTCTACTGTTTTGATGTTGGCCGTTCCTGCGAAAATTGCAGGCTGCAAAGAAATTGTGTTATGTACACCTCCAGATAAAAATGGAAATGTAAATCCAGCCATCTTGTTTACAGCACAACTGGTGGGCGTAACTAAGATTTACAAGGTAGGCGGGGCGCAAGCCATTGCAGCTTTAACTTTTGGAACCACCACTATTCCGAAAGTGAATAAAATTTTTGGCCCTGGAAATCAGTTTGTCACTGCTGCTAAACAACTGTCAACCAAGTATGGTTTGGCCATTGATATGCCTGCAGGCCCTTCGGAGGTAGCGGTGTATGCCGATGAAACAGCCATTCCAGCTTTTGTAGCTGCCGATTTACTCTCGCAAGCAGAACACGGTGCCGACTCTCAAGTGGTGTTGGTAGCTTCTTCTGAAGAAATTGTTAATGCGGTTCAACAAGAAGTGCAAGCTCAATTATTGGTTTTGCCACGCGCAGAATTGGCTTCTAAAGCCTTGATAAACAGTGTGTCGATAGTATTGGAGAATAGAGCACAGGCCATTGATTTGTTAAACGAATACGGGGCTGAGCACTTGATTTTGTGTGTTGAAAAACCGTGGGAAGTAGCTGATCAAATCATAAATGCAGGTTCTGTTTTTATAGGTAATTACACGCCTGAATCAGCAGGAGATTACGCTTCGGGTACAAACCACACTTTGCCCACCAACGGCTATGCGAAAATGTACAGTGGTGTTTCTTTAGATAGTTATGTAAAGAAAATTACCTATCAGGAAATTACTGAAGAAGGACTTAAGAATTTAGGGCCTGTGGTAGAAATTATGGCCGAGGCTGAATTGCTTGAAGCGCATAAGAATGCGGTTACTTTAAGACTTAAATCTTTGAACAATGTTTGATCCGAACGCACTCTTAAGAACTCACTTGCAAAAGTTAGTGCCATATTCGTCTGCCAGAGATGATTATAAAGGTAACGAAGGCGTCTTTTTAGATGCCAACGAAAACCCACTGGGTTCAATTACGGAAGAAGATTGGAACCGCTATCCCGACCCATACCAAAAGGAATTGAAGGCTAGAATTGCTCAAATCAAGGGAGTAAGGTCAGAAAACATCTTTTTGGGAAATGGCAGCGATGAGCCTATTGATTTATTATTCCGAGCTTTCTGCGAGCCAGGAAAGGATAATGTGATCATCAATCCGCCTACCTACGGTATGTACAAGGTAAGTGCCGACATTAATAATGTAGAGGCACGCGAAGTATTGCTGACAGCCGATTATGATTTAGACATGGAGGTAATTAAATCGGCCGTTGACGAAAACACGAAAATCATCTTTATCTGTTCGCCCAATAATCCCACGGGAAATGATGTTTCCTTGGATAAGATCGAAGAGGTATTGCGGTTTTTCAAAGGTATTGTTTTGGTAGACGAGGCTTATGTAGATTTTACAAGTAGACACAGTTTTGCGCTGAGGCTTGAAGAATTTCCCAACTTGTTGGTGCTTCAAACTTTCAGTAAAGCTTGGGGTTTAGCGGCTCTAAGGCTAGGAATGGCTTTCGCTTCGGAAGAAATATTGGCCATTTTGAACAAAATTAAAGCACCTTATAACCTAAGTGGCTTAGTTCAGAAAACTGTTTTGAAAGCATTAGAAAACCTTGAGAAGAAGGATAGAATGGTAGATCAAATTCTGAAAAATAGAGAATCTTTAGGTGAAGCTTTAAAGCAAATCCCTATGATTAAGACGATTTGCCCCACCGATTCGAACTTCTTTTTAGTGAAATTAGAGAATGCTTCAGACGTATATAAAAAGCTAATCGAACAGAAAATCATTCTTCGCGATCGGTCTAAAGTGGCGCTTTGCGAAGGCGGAATTAGAATTACTGTGGGTACTGAAAAGGAAAATGAATTACTTATTAAAGCACTCAAAAACTTAAATTAAACCCGTCATTGCGAGAAACTAACCATGCGAAAGCAATCGCTCGTGAAGAAGCAATCTCACTGTACCTTATAAAGAGATTGCTTCGTCACCTTTCTTTGCTATCGCAAGAAAGCCTTCTCGCAATGATGAACAACCTTTAACCAAATGATGAAAAAAATACTCTTTATAGATCGTGACGGTACGATCATCGTTGAACCCAAAACCGACTTTCAAGTAGACTCTTTAGAAAAACTTGAGTTTTTACCAGGTGCTATTTCTAGCCTCAGGAAAATTGCCGAGCAGCTAGACTATCTACTTGTGATGGTGACCAATCAAGATGGATTGGGAACAGATTCCTTCCCCGAAGATACTTTTTGGCCAGCACAGAATAAGATGCTCAAAACCCTCGAGGGCGAAGGAGTGGTATTTGATGAAATTATCATCGATCGCACTTTTGGACACGAAAACGCACCAACGCGCAAACCAGGAACGGCTTTGCTTACTCAATTCACTAATGGTGATTATGATTTAACCAATTCTTTCGTGTTGGGCGACAGGGAAACTGACATTCAATTGGCAGAAAACCTTGGGGCAAAGGCCATCTTTATTACCGAAGAACAAAACCCTAAAGCAGCATTAAGCACAAACAGCTGGGATGAGATATTCAGGTTCTTACAGATGCCTCAGAGAAAAGCAGAAGTACATCGCATAACCAAAGAGACGGACATTTTAATCCAGTTGAATTTAGACGGAACTGGCCAATGCAATAATGAAACTGGCTTGGGCTTTTTCGATCACATGCTCGATCAGTTGGGAAAACACTCTGGTGCGAACCTAACCGTGAAAGTGAAAGGTGATTTACACATTGATGAACACCATACGATTGAAGATACGGCTTTGGCTTTAGGCGAAGCTTATGCATTGGCCATAGGAGATAAAAAGGGTTTAAACCGATATGGCTTTTTATTACCGATGGATGAAGCTTTGGCTCAAGTAGCCATCGACTTTAGCGGCAGGCCTTGGTTGGTTTGGGAAGCTGAGTTCAAACGTGAAATGGTGGGCGATATGCCAACAGAGATGTTTATGCACTTTTTTAAATCCTTTTCCGATGCCGCCAAATGCAACCTGAATATTAAGGTAGAAGGCGATAACGAGCATCACAAAATAGAGTCGATTTTTAAAGCTTTTGCTAAAGCTATTAAAATGGCGGTAAAGCGAAATGCAGATGAAATGGACATTCTGCCGAGTACCAAAGGCGTACTTTAGGCGTATGGTGATTTTCTAGCAACAGCCGTGAGTTATCTCGGCTGTTGCTATATTATTTACTTCAATAGGTGGTTAACTCGTATCATTGGTCAGCAGATTAATCGAAAATTTTGTTATTTCGAGCGATGAAATTTTTAATGACTTTTTTCGCCTTATTATTGATAGGGCAAACCCAAGCTCAAAATTTAGACTGGTGGGATCAACTACACAATTATCCGGCAGCAGCAGGTATAGAGAGAAATAATTACATTTCAATTTCTCCTGGATATATGGGACCAAATGCGCTTAGAATGCCTGTTTTAGGAAATGTAATTATTGACAATAATATTTCATTTGATATTCGTTGGGAACACCATGTAGGGAATGGAGACATTACCGATAACGCCTTTTTGCAATTCAATTTTCCTATTAAAAAAGATCGAGCTTTATTCTATGTAAATAGTATTCCTATCGAAAACTGGAATGTAGAAGCCTCAACACGAGATGAACGCAGAATGACCGGTATTTCTGGAAAAGGAAAAACCACGGGAGATATTGCCTTTGGAATTATTTACAAAATATTTGATGAAGACAAAATGGGGCCATTTAATTTTGCCATGCGTGCCCATTCAAAAACTACCACAGGCGGAAACTTGGCCAATGCCCGATATACTGATGCCGGAATGTTTTATTGGGAAGGAACATTTAGTAAATCATTTTTCAGGAATGATGAATCTCGCTTTTTGGGTAAAATGCTATTGGGCTTTTATACTTACCAAACCAATGTTAACCGTCTGATTAACGGCTCAACAGAAAGGCAAAATGATGCCCCGTTGTATGGTTTAGGATTAGAGTATCACCATTCTAAATGGAAGATAGATACTGATTGGACTAACTATCAGGGCTATCAGAAACACAGAGATAATCCTTCTTTTCTTCGTTTCAATCTGACTAAAGAACTTAACGGAGGAGCGATTAGTTTAGGCTATCATCACGGATTAAGGCAGTGGGATTGGGATACCTTTTCAATCAATTACAGAATTAATGTGGCAGAAGTTTTAGATTAGAATAAGGGTATGTTTTTTATCTGGTGTTATTTGAACGAGACATTTTGAGGAGAAAATATCTTCACATTAACTACCTTGAATTCCAGCCCAACACTGGAATTCGTTTTTTTAAGGCCATATCGACTATGATTAAACTCTTTTTAACCCTCACCCTTCTCTCAGTTTGTAGCTTAGTTTTTAGTCAAAAAACAATCAATGAATATTATAAAGAAGGCCTTGCGGCTTATGAAGCCAAAGACTATAAACTTTATTTGGAAGCGATGGAGGCCATTGATGAACTTAGGCCCAATTACCCTGTTGTAGTTTACAATTTGGCAGGTGCTTATGCATTGAACGGTAGGAAGATACGTAGTATTCAGCGACTCAATCAGTTGTTATTGATGGATGCAACCTATGATTTTCAACAGAACGAAGACTTTAAAAGCATTAGAAGAAATAAGGGATACGATGAACTAATAGCCCTTCAAGCAAAACTCAATAGGGTAGAAGAGCACGATGAAGTTTTTAGAACCATAGATGCTGGTGAAATTCACCCTGAAAGTTTTGTGATAATGGATAATGGCGACATTCTTTTAGGAAGTGTTCGTGAGAAAAAAATTATTAGGGTTGATCCTGAGGGGAGTAAAATTGATTTAGTGAAAACAGAATATTCCGTATTGGGAATGCACGTTGACCCAACAAATGGATTACTCTGGGCAGCTACAGCAGCCATGCCCGAAATGCTAGACTACAACCCAGCCGATAAGGGCAAAAGCTTGATCATGCAAATTGACCCGAGTTCCGGTGTGGTGATTCAAGGTTTGGAATATGATGAGGGCACAATCATTGGAGATTTGGCTATCGATAAAGAATCTAGAATTTGGCTTTCAAACTCACTAGAGCCTACCTTAGGAAGAGATAATACTGATACAACCGATTTTACTGGTGCATTTATCAGAAAGCAATTCGATTTATCGAATGGGTTTTTTAACCTGCAAGGCTTGGCTTTGAATGAGGATGAGAAGTTTCTCTATTTGGCCGATTATATTACAGGAATTCACCGCATTGACATTGAAACAGATGATGTAGTTAAAGTATTTGCTCCAGAAGAAATTCTGCTAAAAGGAATAGACGGACTGTATTACTATAAAAACACTCTGATTGCTATCCACAATGGAGTAAAACCTTATAGGATTATGCAGTATTTTTTAGATGATACTGGCCAACATATTTTGTTTGGAAGGGTGATTAACCAAGGCGGGCCTTCTTTGGGGGAACCTACTTTGGGGCAAGTGAAAGACGGCTATTTCTATTATTTGGCTAACAGCCCTTGGATTGCTTATGATGAGGGAGAACTCGATTTAAGCAAAGTAAAACCTATTGAAATCAGAAGAATTAAATTGAATTAAACTGTTTAGTATATTAAAAAAAAGCCCTGTATTCTAATGAACACAGGGCTTTTTAGTGAGTTTGAATCTTGGCTTATTTTTTCTCTGGCCCAGAAGTTTTGTTGATCAAAACGGGTTTGCCAAAGCCTAATTGCTCCATTTTATTTAATTGAGTTTTGGCATCGCCTACTACCAACCAAATCATTTTTTCTGGATCAAGATACTCTTTAGACAAACGCTGAATTTCTTCGACAGTCATGTCTTTTACTATCTGCTGTCTTTCTTTCACGTAATCGGCAGTCCAGCCATACTCGCTCATGTTTTCTAGCATGTTCAGTTTAGCGCCCGCTGTTTCAAAAGCCCTCGCTCCACTTTTAATCATAAAGCTTTTGGTGGTTTCAAGGTCTTTTTCAGTGTAAGTGTTACCGTAATTGGCTAAAATGTCTTTTACAAGTTGAGCAGACTCATAACTTACATTGGTTCTTACTCCACTCGAAATGGTAAAGGCTCCTTTAGTCTTGCTTCCAGAAAAACCAGACCTTATACCATAAGTATAACCTTTTTCCTCTCTTAGCTCTTGGGTTAACCTAGAAGCAAATCCGCCACCACCAAGAATATAATTCATTACCGTGGCGGGGTAGTAGTCTTCATCTGTTACTGCTAAAGCAGGGTAACCAAAGTTTAAAACAGATTGCTTTGCATCTGGAACATCGAAGAAATACACTGTTGATTCAGCTGGTTTTGCTGGAGGATCATAAGTTGGAATGTCTACCGCTTTGGCTTCCCATTTAGAGTTGAGGTCGCGCAAAGAAGTCATTACACTAACAGTATTGATATCACCCACCACATGCATTTTAGCTACAGATGGAGAAATGTAATTCTCATAATACTTTTTCAGATCATCTATGGTTATTTCGTTCACAGATTCGGCAGTGCCTAAGATGTTCTGAGCTCTAATATTTCCTTCACCATAAATCAAACGATTGTAAGCGTTTTGAGCTACAGAGTTCGGGCTGGCTTCTTGCTGCCTGATTCTGGCAATTACTGCTTGCTTGGCCAGTTCAAATTCAGTGATATCCCATCTTGGCTCAAGCAAAATTTCTTCAACCAAATCAATCACAGCATTATAGTTACGCTTCAAAGTATTGACGGATATGTTAATGCTTTCAGTAGAAGCGGATACTCTAATGGATGCTCCAAGCTGCTCTATTGCTTCTTCGAGCTGAGCTGTAGTTTTCGATGCAGTGCCTTTGGTCATCATTTGCGCCATAAGGTTAGCTACTCCACCTTTATTTGGGTCATCTAATAACTGGCCACCGTCAATAACAATATTGAGTTGAACCAATGGTACTTCTTTACTTTCAATTCCATATACCTTAAGCCCGTTCTCTAAAGATTCTTGCCATACTTCAGGGGTTTTTACTTCTGGTGTCTCACCACTTGGCGGCTCTTTTGAGCGATCAAATGTAGAAGGAGTTTTTTCATAGGTAGCGGCAATTTTAGGATCAAAATCTTCTTCAGCCCCTTCAATAATTTTTTCTTCAACTACTTCAGCTTTCTCAGAGCCTTCTAGGGCTAAATCTTTTTGCCCTTTTGGTACAAAACTGGTAGCGATATAGTTTTTGCCTTTGATGTACTTATTGTAAACATTCATTACATCTTCAGTAGTTACAGCAAGAATATTCTCAATGTCTTTGCTGATAAAGCCAGGGTCGTTGGCGAAAATGTTGTACTGTGCTAATTGGAAACCTTTACCCAAAACACTTGACAAGCTATTATAGAAGCCAGTTTCTTGTCCTGCTTTAATACGTTCCAAATCCTTTTGTGAAATCCCCTCTTTTTCAAATTTAACAAGTCCTTCTTCGATGGCGGTTAACACTTCGTCCAAATCTTTGTCGGCAAAGGCTCTTACAGAAATCTGTAATTGACCTGCCAATTCAGAGGTACTATTAAACATGCCTACACCAGAAGTCAATTTTTTATTTTCTACCAAAACCTGATTTAATGGAGCAGATTTACCTCTAGAAAGGTAATTGCTCAATACGTCCAGTGCATAGGCATCAGCGCTGTATTGTTCTACTGTTGGCCATGTCAAAGTAAGGGCAGGCACGCGCGCAAAATTATCTTCATGGTAGAGCTTTTTGGTTACCGCTACCTTTCCTGGACGAGGTGAAAGAGGCTTTACAGGCTCACCTGCAGGAATCTCATCAAAATATTTCTTTACCCATGCTTTGGCTTGCTCAGGATCAAAATCTCCGGCAATAGTAAGTGTAACATTGTTTGGTACATACCAACGGTTAAAAAAGTCTTTTACATCTTGAAGCGTAGCGTTTTGCAGATCTTCCAATGAACCAATCACTTGCCAGTTATAAGGGTGATCTTCTGGATATAGATTTTTATCGATGACATAAGAAGTATGACCATAAGGTTGGTTATCGCCACTTTGTCTTTTTTCGTTTTTAACAACTTGTTTTTCTTTGGCCAGTACCGGATCTGTAACTGTATTTATAAACCAACCAAGTTTATCGGCTTCAGCCCAAATCATTTTCTCCAACGCATCGTTTGGAACGGTTTGGAAATAATTGGTACGGTCGCGGCTAGTAGAACCATTGGCGCCTGAGCCTCCAATTCGTGCACTCATTTTATCCAATCCGCCTTTTCCAAGGTTTTCAGATTCTAAAAACAGCAAGTGTTCAAAAAGGTGGGCAAAGCCTGTTCTTCCTTCTACTTCTCTGGCCGAACCCACATGGGCAGTAAGGGCTACAGCAACTACTGGGTCAGATTTATCTACATGGAGAATGACATCTAGGCCATTGTCAAGAGTGAATTTTTCATAATCAACTTTAAAGTCGACTTTCGGGACTTCACTTGTCTGTGTACAAGCAAAGGCTGATAAGACTAATACAGCAAATAGGGTTGTTTTTTTCAACATAGTTGTTAAATTATTTAGTACCGATAGTTAACTAAATAATCTGCTCAAAGCAATTTTGAGCACTATGTATGGTGTTAAAAATGCTTAATTAAATTTTGGCTGAAACCTTCTTGGGCGCCTTTCAACAAAACTTTTCTTGAATTGAAAGTAAAGAACGGAACCTATAATAGGGGAGAAAAGAACAATTAACAGCCATATTAAATTAGCTTTTCCCGACTTAAATCTTGATTTAGATAGGTCTGTCAATGCCCAAAACCACAAAACTACGGTAAGTAAAATCGCTGTGGGAAGTAATATGTCAGTGATTTCCATGTAACTAATGTAATTATTTTATGGCCGATTTACGTTGACAACCTTTGATTGATTTACCTATGGTTATTGTGAATAGGCGATTAAATGGCTTCAATACCTTGGTTTAATACTTATTTACTTGATACCACTTTTGGGGTATATCAAGCAGTCTTTCTTGTACTATATTTGGTAAAACAAAACTGACCGACAATGAATGCTTATGATAATTGACCTAAAATGTCATTCATGAGTTTTTGCTGATAGGCCATTTTTCATTTTTTAATAATTAATCAACTCAACCAAATTATTATGAAACGCTTTACGCAAGGCAGTGCAATGTTAATATTATTGGCTACCTGTTTTTTATCTTGTAAGCCTACAAAAGAAGAGGCCACGCCAATTCCAGAATATGTTGTTAACGTTACCTTAGTAACTCAAGAGAATGCTCCCGCGCTACAATCCTATGCCCATGGTGTAAATGGTACTGACTGGCTACTTTTTGCAGGCAGAACCAACCGAATTAATGACGATGGAGGACTCCATGATTTAAATGCCAATTACTCTAACACCTCTTTCTTACCCCTTTCTTACAATGAAGACATTTTCGTTTATAATGTGGACACCGATGTGGTCTCAGCTTTATCATTTAATGAAATGGTAAGTGAAATAAGCAGTTTCACACCAGCTACAGGCTCCACTGACTCTACAGCGATTACGGCATTACTACCTAAAGTAGTTGCTGCCTTAAAGGCCAATGGAACAGTCTTTAGATCTACCAATCCCTTGGTGATGCAAGAAAATGATTACATGTATTTGGCAGGTGGTTATGGTACTCCTTTGGATCAGACAGACAACGGAAATGCCTACCAAACTTTTAACCAAGTAGCTAGAATTAATGTGCCCTCTATGATTAAAGTAATCAATTCAGATTTGGGGTCGCTGACTTTAACGGATTGGCAAAACTTGGTTGCTTTTGGTAGCAACGATAAGTTGGTGAGTACTGGAGGCGAAATGTTTAAAATAGGAAATACCTTTTACTTGGCTGGTGGGCATAATTTTGGAAGTACTGCTCCAGCAGCAAGTCAAGGACAGCAATATGTAGATGCGGTTTATCCATTTACAATGTCAGTTTCTACCACTAATCCCTTTGCACTAGATATTACTGTGAGCGCTCCGATTACGGATGTACCTACAACAATTGGAACGCCAGCAGCAGATGCTACCTCTAAATTTAGAAGAAGAGATGGCCCAATCGTTCCAGCATTATATATGGATGCCGGCAATAAACTTACAGAAGGCCTGGCTTTTTATGGGGGTGTTTTTCAACCCGACAGTGTGGTGACGTTAAATATTAAGAATAAAGAAGGGAATGACAGCACTGTAAGCTATTTGCGTGCATGGAACACCGCTATTTACGTAACTCCTAGTTTGGCAACCAATTATACTATTGACTCAGACTACAATCAGAAGAACTTCAATGTGTATGCTTGTGCTGATTTCGAACTTTACGATGCTGTGTCGGGCACTGTGAGCACGTTTTTAATGGGAGGAATTGGTGATGGGACTTACCAAGGACCGCAGACACTTTCTCCTTTTACCAATAGTCTTACCCAAGTGCGTTATGATTTGAGCACGGGTAAGAGCACACCAAAAGTAATTGACCAGAACATTTTCGGAAGTAGTTCATTTTATGGTGCCGAAACAGAATTCATTTTTAACAGCAAACAAGCCATTTCATTTATGTCTGTAAATGGTGATGCTACCGAAGTGATTAATGCCGATGCTACTTTTCAAGAAGGAAAAGGCTTTGACCTTGGCTTTATCTATGGAGGTATTGAGGCTTTTGAAAACACTCCAGGTACTTTTGGAAGAGGAAAATCCGCTGCTTCTAGTAAAATTTGGAAGGTAACAGTGACTAAGAATACCGTAAACAACTAAATTTTTTCTGCCATATTGAAGAGCCTTTGAGAGTAATCTCAAGGGCTTTTTTTATGCGCCTTGCTGAATAAGTGAGATTATAGCTCTGGCTTTCACCATACATTCCTCATACTCTTTTTCGGGAATGGAATCGTAAGTAATGGCACTTCCAGCTTGAAAAGAATAGGTTTTTGAAGAACAGTTTAAAAAGAGACTGCGGATTAATACATTGAAATCGAAATCGCCATTGGGGCTGATATAACCAGCTGCTCCAGAAAAAGCACCACGCTTTGTATTTTCATATTGCTCAATCAGTTCCATTACTTTTATCTTTGGCGCACCCGTCATACTGCCCATAGGGAAGGCGTTTTTGATGACTTCGAAAGCGCTAACATCTTCACGCTTTTCTGAAACAATGGTGGAAATCATTTGATGCACCTGCTGAAACGAATAAATACCAAAAATCTCTTCTACTTTAACACTTCCTATTTTAGACGAACGTGCCAAATCATTTCGGACTAAATCTACAATCATCATATTCTCAGCCAATTCCTTTTCGTCAGAACGAAGCTCTTTTCTTAATGCCTCATCTTCAGCTGTTGACTTTCCTCTAGGGCGAGTGCCTTTAATCGGTTGCGAAACAATTTTATTACCTTCTTTCTTCATAAACCTTTCTGGCGAAGCCGAAAGAATATAATGTTCATGATGTTTTTGAAAACATGAAAAGGGGCTAGGGGAAAGCTTGTTAAGGTCTGAATAAAGTTGAATTGGGTTAACGTTTTCTATTTCACCGTGAAACTCCTGACAGAAATTGATTTCGTAGCAATCTCCATCCTCAATATGCTGGCGCAGCTTTTCAATAATGCCTATATATTCTGCTTTATTAATGCTGGCTTGCGGTTGGTTTAGTTTACTTTGAGTTAAATCGCTTTCGGTTTTGTCTATTTGTTCTAGAACATCTTCTTCCGACCAAATTTCAATTTCGTTTCCCTTAAAGAATAAAAGGTGTTGAGGTTCAAAAAAGGAGATTTCAGGAAACAGGACATGGTCCGCATTATTACTTGACAGCTTTTCGGTATCGTTTTTTAGGTCGTAGCCCAAATAGCCAAACAGCCACTTGTTTTGATGGAAGGCAGAGAGCGCCTCAAAACGATCCTTTTCATTCGGTGAAAAAATACGCTTAACACCAACGGCCAGTATTTCATTGAAGCCTTGATAAGGGTAAGAAATTCCGTTGGATTGAAAATAAGCACAATGCGAAAAGCCATTTGCCCAGTGCAGGGCTTTTTCTAAGAACAGCGGTTTGTTATTGATGAAGGTATTTTTCAATGCGTTTTACTAAAGCGATGCAAAGTTAGTAAAGCAATGAGCATAAAAAAGGGAGTCAAAGACTCCCTCATTATACTATCTCAGGTTTTCTTAAAGTGCTGGCTTTGTTCCAGCCTCAAGCTCAAAACCTACATTTACAGTATTGTAAAGAAATTTGTCTTTGGCTTTGTCTACAGCCGAAGCTTCATCACCGTAAGTTAAATTCCATTCTGTTCTGTCAATGTTAAAGTTGGCAATAGCTTTAACTACACCATCGGTAATGCTTACAGAAGCAGGGAAAGTAATGTTTTTTGTAGTTCCTCTCATGGTTAAGTTGCCAGAAATGAAGTGAGTAGGATTTTCTACCATTACTTCGCTTAAAGTAGCTGGAGTAAATTCAGTTTCGAATTCTTCTTTGTCAGCCTCTAAATTTTCAGCCATATAAGCTGTAACACCAGTTAATTCAAAAGTAGCTTCAGGGTAAGTCGCTTCGTCAAAGAATTCATTACTCATCAAGTGAGTTTCTAAATCTGTTGCTCCTTTAGAACCAGCCATATCTAAATTCTTCAAAGAACTAATGTCGATAGTGAAATTGCCACTTACAATTTGATTGTCACTTAAGCCAATTTCGCCTGCGGTTAATTTGATGGTACCATTGTGTTTACCTGCTGGTTTCGAGCCAATCCAAGTAATTATGCTGCTTTCCGTATTAATGGCAAGAGCTGTTGCGCTTTCTGAAGAAGCCACAGCCTTTGCATCAGATGTTTCAACTGTTTTTTCCTTTGGCCCACAAGCTGCTACAAATAAAACTGCGGCTACAATTGCCAAGGTTGATTTCAAAGTTTTCATTTAGTTTAATTAATTATTGTTAATTGCTTTTCAAGATGTAATAGGTAATCGATTTACTACCCATTTTGTTTATCAGATGCAAAACTACATCTTGAAAATTAAAGTTCAATGTACGTACATATAAATTTATTCAATGGCAGTAATTAAAGCGGTAAAGGGGGTAATCCCTGTTTTTGGAGAAAAATGTTTTTTAGCAGACAACGCCACTGTGGTAGGCGATGTGCATATGGGTAATAATTGCAGTGTGTGGTTTAATGCCGTAGTAAGGGGCGATGTATGCCGAATTGAAGTTGGAGATAATTGCAATATTCAGGATGGCGCGGTAATTCATGGTACGCTAAACATGTCTAAAACCATTATGGGCAAAAATGTAAGTATTGGTCATAACGCTATTGTGCATGGCTGCATTATAGAAGATAATGTACTCATAGGTATGGGCGCCATAGTAATGGACAATGCGGTCATAGGCTCGGGCTCTATGGTTGCGGCAGGGGCAGTGGTATTGGCTAATACTGTAATAGAGCCCAATTCACTTTATGCAGGAACACCAGCTAAAAAAATCAAAGAAATAGATTCTCGATTGAGAATGGTGATTGACAAAACACCTGAAAATTACATTATGTATAGTGGTTGGATCGAAGACCTTCCAAACCCTTGATCATTCATTTATTCCTGTTACATTTTCAAAAAATAAATTATCTTGAAGTATGATTTCTCTTCCATCAAAGGGTGAATACAGCCCTTTCTATCAAACCTACATTAGCCAATTAGAAGGCAAAAATATACTAGAGCGCATTAACGAACAGAAGGCAGAAATTGCTGCACTTTTTAATTCCATTTCAGAAGAAAAATCAAACACAGCTTATGCTGAAGGTAAATGGACAATTAAAGAGGTTTTGAACCATATCAATGATGTAGAGCGTATTTTCACTTACCGTGCATTGGCCATTGCTAGGGGTGACAAACAACCGCTTCCGGGTATGAACCAAGACTCATATCAAGTAGCAGCGACTAATACCTCTCGTCCGTTGCGAAGCTATGTAGCTGAGTTTGAAGCCATCCGTTCTGCTTCCATCTTCCTTTTCGAAAACTTAAGAGAAGAAGAAATTATGCAAGAAGGAACTGCCAGTGGCAATAAAGTAACAGTTAGAGCACTTGCTGCTATGACAGTAGGGCATGCGGCCCATCATATTCAAATCATCAAAGAAAGATATCTATAATGTTTATCATCGACCCCAACTTCAATTACCCTAAAGAAACAGAATCCAGAGTATTGATCCGTTTTCAGGATTGCGATCCATTGCGCCACCTGAACAACGCCAAATACTTCGATTACTTTTTTAATGCTAGGGAAGATCAAGTACCGAAGATTTATGGGGTTGAAATGCGTGAGATTATTAAGTCTTTCGATGCCGTTTGGGTGGTGTATAACCATCATATAGCCTACCTAAAACCTGCGAACATGGCAGAATGGGTTAGAATAGTTAGCAGAGTGATTTGGTACAACAATAACACATTGGTGGTAGAGTACTGTATGTTCGATGATTCTAAAAGCTATTTAAAAACTCTAATGTGGACCACCTTTAAATATGTAGGTATGAATACCAGCAGAACGGTGGAACATTCAGAAGAAGTAGAGGCTTATTTGAAGGCAATATTGTACACTGGGGTGGAATATCATCCAGCTAAATTCGATGAACGTGTTTATCATGTTAAAAATGAGACACGTTCAATCTTTTGATTTCTCGAAATAGAAGATTAAATTATTAAAGATTCGGACTGGCTATTATCTTGCCGCCACAAAACAACTGTTAATATATTAGTACCGTAGCCATGGAAAATCAAGGGTTTGATCCAAAGGAAATCGAAAAGTTTAAGGCCAAAATTAAGGCGTCAGGAAAATCATATGTTGTGATCGAGTCGGAAGATAATTCTGATGATTACATGAATTTCCATTTTGTCGGAGATTTTGATGGCAAAGAAGTGGTGTTCGATGTAGCACTTTACACTTTGAAAATTCAACACGCCAGTGAGATTTACGAAATGGCAGAACACGAAGCCGCTAAGAAATTTCCTGAATACCAAGCCATTGCTTACGAAGAAGACGAAAATGGAGACATTGCTCCATTGGGTGATTTGGAAGAAGAAATTGGGCTATATATGGCCGAAGTGATGGAAGAGTTGGAAGAAGAGGATGCTGTTAAAGTTCAAGAACATGTAGACATTGATGAGAACATTGATTTTGGTGTGGGCTTAGATGTAGGTTTGAATGTAGACAAAATTACTCCTGAAGTGATTGAGAAGTTTATCAAAGGCTTCACCAACGATACATTAGAACTTGATCCAACTTACTTCTCTTTCCAAATGGAAGGTGATGATGACGAAGAATAAAAATTGATCTATTTAACGATAAAAAATCCCTAACGGTCATTGATTCGACTTTTAGGGATTTTTCCTTTTATCACCTTTGTGTTTAACATTCAACTTCAATATTCACTTTCTGATTTATGTTGAAAATAGCTTGGAGAGATATTTATGCCCACGTTTTGCCAGCTAACCATCGCTTCCCGATGGAAAAATACACACTGCTGCCCGAACAACTTTTGTATGAAGGCACCATTTCTGAAAGCAATCTTTTCGCTCCTGAACTGTTGAATGAAACGAGAATAATAAGAACTCACAAAGCTGACTATTGGGATAATCTGAAAACCCTTTCTTTATCAAGAAAGGAAGAACGAAAAACAGGCTTTCCACTTTCTGCTGCTTTGGTGGAGAGGGAACGCGTAATTATGGAAGGTTCGGTAATGGCCGCTCGTTTTGCCGTGGAGAATAGAATTGCCATGAACATGGCAGGAGGTACGCATCATTCATTTACCGACAGGGGTGAGGGCTTTTGTTTGCTGAATGACATTGCCATTGCTGCTCACGATTTGCTCGATAATAGGTTGGCCACACAAATTTTGGTAGTGGATTTAGATGTGCATCAAGGTAATGGAACGGCTCAAATATTTGAGAACGAACCTAGGGTTTTTACTTTCAGTATGCACGGGGCTGCCAACTATCCGCTACACAAAGAAAAATCGGATTTAGATGTTGGGCTTAAAGATGGAACGGATGATAGTACCTATTTAAGTCTGCTAGATGCCAACTTGAAAGCTCTAATCGATACAGTTCAACCTGACTTTGTATTCTTTCAATCGGGAGTTGATGTATTGGCAACCGACAAACTAGGACGCTTAGGGATGACCTTGCAAGGTTGTAAACAGCGCGATAGAATTGTACTTGAAACCTGCAAGCAAAACGACATTCCTATAATGGCCTGCATGGGTGGTGGCTACTCTGAAAAAGTAGCGCATATTGTTGAGGCTCACGCCAATACTTTTAGATTGGCTCAAGAGATTTTTTTCTAGAACAAGAATAGATCGTGATGTTAGTCATAGGTTCGGATCGATTGCGACAATCGGTGTGTTTTATTGTAAAGTGGTTTTTATCTGCGCTGTTGCCTCCACTTTAATATGCCCGTTTGTTGGGATCATATTTTGCCAAACCCAATTGTAGTGTTCAATCACTTGTTCTGCTTTTAAATGTGGCCTTTCTCCAGTGGTATGTCCATCCTTAACAACGGTTATATTGTAATCCTTGATTAAAGCGGATTGAATTGTTGATTCTACACAAAAATCAGTGGCACAGCCAGTGATAAATAACTCACCAACCTGTATCTCATTTAATTTTGATTGAAGTTCTGATTTGTAAAACACGTCATTTGCATATTTGTCAATTCTGATATCCGTAGACTCTACATTAAGATCGTCTAAATTCTCCCAATTAGTGTTTTTTTTTCAAATGCTCCAGTGCCGGTTCCATCGTGTTGGATATAAATAACGATATAATGGCCAAAAATAGTTGGTAATTCAGTGACTGAATG
>TARA_R110000796_G_scaffold99563_1_pt1 | contig 45675 bp, 29 predicted proteins | sample TARA_R110000796 | Tara Oceans TARA_R110000796 (sample SAMEA4397815) | marine metagenome | biome: Polar Biome; feature: [SRF] surface water layer (ENVO:00010504); material: water (ENVO:00002006), including particulate matter (ENVO:01000060) such as... | depth 5 m
TCCGGTGGTAAGTCCGCCAATGCGATTGGTTGGCTCTATGAGCACAACGGACTTGCCCATTCTACTACTTTGTATGGCAGCGGATACCCCGGCAGAAGTACCACCATATATAACAATATCATACTTTTTGGTCTGACCATTAACTACCATGGTCACAAAACTCAATAACAAACACCAAATTAATTTCATAGAATAATTTATTACTTTTTTAAGAGAATTTTATACAAATATCTCTGCCCTTCAATTTTATAAATGCCACAACTAAAACCTAAATTCCATTAACAGTAAACTAAAAAATTAGGGATTGGTCCTTGGGTTCCAAGGGTAAAAAATCGACATCCAAAAAACCTCCACTGGCATTATCATCGGTTACTATTTGCGGTTTTCCTTTAATCGATTCCACTGAAAAACGATGGATATGACCTGCAAATACACCCAATAGATTTGGAGCGGAAAAGACTGCCCTATGAAAATCGAAGGTAGTTTCCGAATGACCTGCTTCTGGCCATTTTAATCGTCTTTCCAACTCAAAATTCTGATCGGAAGAAGCCCCCCAATCAGGATTGCCGCATCCGAAGGAAATAGATTTCCCTGGGGCGTACATTGGTATATGCACCAAAAGCACTAGCGGTAACTCGCTGGAAACCTGTTCTTTAAAAAAGTCCAACTGCTCCTTATTTATCTGATAGGTGGAATTGTCGATCGCCAAGAATCGTATTCCTTTTAAATCGTATGCCGCCATTAACGGATGTTTGCCTTGATATAAGGGAAGCAATCTTTCCTTGATCCATTTGTCCCTCAAATCTTCCAGTGTTCCCTCCATGCCCTCATAATGCCAATCGTGATTGCCAGCGACATAAATATAGGGGATATCCACTTCTTTTAATTTGGCCGCTACCCATTCGACGGCCGCTTCCGATGGAAAACTAAAAATATCTCCAATTAAGGTGATCAAATCCGCCTTGGATTCTTTAGCGAAATCCAAAGCTGCTGCGAATGCCAGTTCCGGGTTTGTCGCTTCTCCAGTTTTAAAATGTTTGGTCTGATTGTAGGCCTTGGCCATACGTCCACTGTACATGGCATACGGAACACCACGCTCGTCGTCCATAAAGAGGTGGGTGTCGGCTATATGAACAATCTTTATAGATTCCTTGATAGCCTCTGAAAAAAATTGAAGCTTGTTTTCCGAAACAGTAACACAAAATGGGATGCCTTTTTCGAAGGGCTGCACAGGCTTATCCTTTGACGAATACTTGGTAAGCCCCAACCCTATTGATGCTGTGGCTGCATTCTTAAAAAATAATCGACGTTTCATCTAATCGCAATTGTTATTTTATACCATCCAGGAAAGGCTCTAAAAATTGGCCCAAGCTGTATTTAATGGTTAAAATAACATAAATAACAATACCCCCGAATTTCAGAAGATCATAAAACTAAATTCCCTGCAAGCTGCTTCAAGATAATTTCGGACAACTTTGCTTGAAATTTGGCATTGCTATGACGCACCTTTGCATTGATATAATTTAATTGTGCCGTCCTAAATTCGATGGTTGGGATGATACCGATTCTGTATTTCTCTACAGTAATCTCCATATTTTCCTGGGCAATGGCCTCATTTTTGCCTTCCAATTCTATGAGGCTAATATTGGTCAGGTAGGTTTGATAAGTAGTATTCACCAGGGACATTAGTTCTTGTGTTCTTTGGGCAATGGCCACTTCCGTGTTTTCAATTTGAATCTTGGCTATTTTCTCATTTCGATTTTGATTAAAACCATCAAAAACATTCAGGCTTGCACCAAAACCATAGTTCCACCCCCTTGAATTTGAATTGGTGGTAAAACCCAAACTGGATTCGGTACGTCCAAAATTATAGCCTGTACTGGCAAAAATGGTAGGATAGCGCAACGCCTTGGTTTGTTTTAATTCCAGTTCACTTATCCTTTTGTTGATCTGTTCCACCTGAAGGGTCGGGTTTTCTTTCTCCACTAGGGTTTCTAGTTCGGGCAATTGCAGTGCTTGATCTACAAAAATTTCGGGTACTACCTCAAAATCGATCTTTAGATCACGTGCCAGATATTCGTTCAATTGAACCTTGGTATTAACATATAACTCCTTTTGCCGCTGCATTAAGGTTTCATCTGTATTTAAATCTACCTGGGCGTTAAGCACTTCCAATTTTGAGGCTTTCCCAATGGTAAAGCGATTATGGGCCAAATCCACCCTTTGTTCAGAAATAATAATGGTACTGTCCAAAGCCGTAAGTTGCTGTTTCTGCTGTACAAGGTCAAAGTAGGTAATCATCACCTCTCCTACCTTGTTAAGGATTACCTGTTTTAATTGGGCTTCTCCCAATTTCTGGGTTTCTTTTAGCTGCTCATAATCCGCAAACATTCTTAAACCATCAAACAAGGTCCAATCCATGGCAATTCCGTAGTTGAGACTATTGTTTTTGGCATTGTCCCTTTCCACAACACTTCCATCAGATCTGGTCTGGCTTAAATACTGCACGCTATTATTATCGATTAAATTTAGGCCTACCTGAGGAAGCATCCCTGCATTTCCCACACTTACCGAAACCTCATCTATTTGCAGTTCATTAGCCGCAATCTTTATCTGATAATTGTTCTCCAAGGCAATTTGGACGGCTTCCTCTACTGTAAGAATATCCTGCGCATTAATGAGGTTGGTTAAGCTAAGGAAAACAAATAGTATGGTAGCGTAATTATAGTTGTACATTTTAATAGGATTCGAGGACTTTAAACTCAGGATGTTGTTTTTTCTCCCTAGACCATAGGAAATACAAGGCCGGGATAACAAATAATGTCAGCACCAAGGAAAACATGGTCCCGCCAATAATTACGACCCCCATACCTATACGGCTGGTTGAGGCCGCACCTAGGGACAAGGCTATGGGCAAGGCTCCCAAGGCAATGGTTAGACTGGTCATGAGAATGGGTCTTAATCTGGATTCCGAGGCTTTTAAAACGGCCTCCAATTTAGACATTCCTTCTTCCCTAAGTTGATTGGCAAATTCCACTATCAAAATACCATTCTTGGTTACCAGTCCAATCAACATTATGGTACCTATTTGGCTAAAGATATTCCAGGTCTGGCCAAAAAGCCATAGGGAAAACATAGCCCCGGCCACGGCCATAGGCACTGTTAGAATTATAATAATTGGATCTATAAAACTTTCAAATTGGGCAGCCAATATCAGAAATATAAGAAGCAGGGCAAGGCCAAAAGCAAACAGGGTATTGGAACTGCTCTCCACAAAATCCCTGGATTCCCCACCTAAATCCGTAGTAAAGCTTTCATCCAGTACTTTTTCCTTAATTTCTTCCATGGCGGCTATCCCATCGCTAAGGCTTTTCCCGGGAGCAAGGTTTGCGAAAACCGTTGCCGAGGTATACCTGTTGTTGTGAAATAATTGGGGCGGACTACTGTGTTCTGTTGTGGCAACGAGATTGTCCAATTGAATTAAGAGACCGTCCTTGTTCTTTACAAATATGGAAGTAAGATCCAAAGGTGCGTCCCGGTCCTTTTTGTCGAATTGACCAATAACCTGATATTGCTTACCATTCATTAAAAAATATCCAAACCGTTGCCCGCTGAGGGATAATTGCAAAGTTTGGGCCACGTCCAGTACCGAAACCCCTAAGCTTTCCGCTTTTTCCCTATTTATGGTTACATAGAGTTCGGGTTTATCAAATTTCAGGTTTACATCGGTAAAGGAAAAAGTTTCACTTTTTTCCGCTTCCTCCATGAATTCCGGAATTTTTTCCTTGAGCTTTTCAAAATTCTGCGCTTGTATAATATATTGTATTGGCGCTCCTCCACGGCGATTTACTGCTATTGTTGGCCTCTCTGACACATTGGATTTTCCGCCAACATAAGATTTTGCCCATCTCCCAAGATCCTCTGCTATTTCCTTTTGTGACCGCTCCCTTTCATTTGGTTCTACAAGTGCAATATTTGCACGGCCACTATTCACCGAGGAAGTTGTGCCGAAGCCGGGGGAAGTGAGTACCAAACTCACCTTTTTTTCCGGGATAGAGTCGTTGATCAAGTTTGTAATATCATCCATTAGGCGATCCATATATTCATAGGAAGAACCTTCCGGCGCTGTAACGCTCAAACGAATAAAACTACGATCGTCATAAGGGGCGGTTTCTTTTTGAAGCAGTCCATAGAAAAGGGCAATAAGGCCTATACATGCCAATAATATTGGAAAACTCATCCATTTCCTTTTCATAAAAGCGCCCAATGCATTCGCATAAGATTCATTCATTTTCACAAAATAGCGCTCCGTGAAATTATAGAATTTGGAATGGCTCTGCTTCCCTGGTTTTATTAGATATGCGTTTAGCATTGGAGTCAAGGTAAGGGAGACAAAGGCAGACACCAATACCGCCGAACCCAGGACGACTCCAAATTCCCTGAACAACCTTCCCACAAAACCCTCTAGGAATATAACGGGGAGGAAAACCGCCGCAAGGGTAATGGATATGGATATTACCGCAAAGAAAATCTCGTTGGATCCTTTTATAGCAGCCTCGATGGGGCTCATCCCGGCCTCGACCTTCCGATATATATTTTCAGTTACCACAATTCCGTCATCCACAACAAGTCCGGTGGCCAGAACAATGGCCAAAAGGGTAAGGACATTTATAGAAAATCCGAACAACCACATAATAAAGAATGTAGCTATCAAAGATACCGGTATATCTATCAACGGACGCATTGCCATTGACCAGTTTCTAAAAAACAGATATATGACCAAAATTACCAAGATAATCGATATCAACAAGGTTTCTGCTACTTCGGTAACCGCCTTTCTTACAAATACAGTATCGTCTATTACAATGTTTAATTTAAACCCTTCGGGCAAATCCTTTTTTAGCTTTTCATATTCCAGATAGAATCTGTCGGCAATTTCAAGATAATTGGTGCCGGGTTGTGGTACAACGGCTATAGCGACCATAGGCTGACCGGAATCGCTCATCTTGGTTTCCATGTTCTCCCCTTCCAAAGAAGCCTTACCAATATCGCTCAGTCGCACTAATTTTTCACCATCGGCCCTGATAATAATATTATTGAAGCCTTCCTCAGAATCCAAGTTGCCAATGGTCTTTACCGTTATTTCCGTGTTATCACCTGTCAATTTCCCTGAAGGCAGTTCCACATTCTGCGCCAACAACGCAGTACGTACTTCTGCCACGGTTAAACCGTAGGACGCCAATTTAAAAGGGTCTATCCACAGGCGCATGGCATATCTACGTTGTCCCCATATTTGAACACTACTGACCCCTGGGATGGTCTCTATTCTTTGGGATATCACATTTTCGGCATAATCCGAAAGCTCCAGTATATTTTTACTATCGCTCTGAATGGTCATTGAAAGTATCCTATCCGCATCGGCATCGGATTTGGAGACCACTGGAGGGGCATCAAGATCATCGGGAAGACTTCTTACCGCTTGGGATACCTTATCTCGGACATCATTGGCAGCGTCCTCTAGGTTTTTATCGAGATTAAATTCTATACTTATGGAACTAGATCCCTGAATACTGGAAGATGTAATGTTCCTAATTCCATCAATGGAATTTATGGCCTTCTCCAAGGGTTCCGTAATCTGGGATTCAATAATATCGGCATTGGCCCCGGAATAATTGGTACGCACAGATACTTGGGCGGGATCTATGGATGGAAATTCACGAACTCCCAAATAGGTAAAGCCAATAATCCCAAATAAAATTATGACCAAATTCATTACAATGGTAAGTACCGGGCGCTTAATGCTTAATGTTGATAAACTCATTGTTCCGCAGTAAGAGATTCAGTTTCCTTTAACAATACCTTTACCGGAGTACCATCCTTCAAGGCCATAACCCCATAGGTAAGTACAGTATCCCCAACCTTTAACCCTGAAACGACGCGCACGGAACTGCCTGTCCTAGCTCCAATTTCAACATCTATCTCTTTGGCCTTGCCATTCACGACGATAAAGATTTTTTTTCCATTCTGAACGGGAATCAAAGATTCACTAGGTACCAATAAGGCATCGTTGACCGTTTCCAAGGGTAAAATTACATTGGCAAAAGCGCCAGGAAAAAGTTTGCCCCCAGGGTTTTCGGCCGTTGCCCTCATTTTTAAGGTTCTGGTGGCAACCTCCACCTCTGGTTCAATTGCATATATTTTTGCACTGTATTCCTCTTTGGAATCGGCCGTTGTGAAAGTAAAAGAAGTACCAACCTTTATCTGGGTAGCATATTTCTCTGGAATTGAAAAAGTGATCTTTAGTTGATCCGTATTCACCAGTTTTGCTACGGCCGTTGACGGATTAACATAGGTGCCTTTGGAAATAGATCGAAGTCCTATAATTCCAGAAAATGGGGCTCGAACGGTTGCCTTTGATAATTGGGCAGCTATCAATTCCGATTCTGCACTGGCCGATTGAAAATCGGCACTGGCAATGTCATATTCCTCTTGACTAATGGCTTGCTTTTCCAATAAAAGTTTTGCCCTTCTTTCATTTTCGGCAGCCAGCTTCTGGGCGGTCCGTACTTTGGACAATTGCGCCTGCAATTCAATATCGTTCACCCTGAACAATACCTGACCTTGGGAGACCTTAGTCCCCTCCACAAAATTTATACTTTCAACAACGCCTGATACCTCACTTCTTATCTCTATTTGCTCATTGGCCTCCAAGGTACCTGAAAGGGAAACATTGTCATTAAATTCTTGGGGACGAAGGACCATGCCCGAAACAATCGGGACTGAACTGGTGCTGGCCGAACTTCCTGATTTTCCTGCTTCGCTATTCTGCAAAATACGATAGGCTACCAAGCTCCCTAGTCCAAATAGCAATAAGGTATAAACGAAGTATTTTATTTTCATAATTTTTCGGAGATAGCAACCAATATTAAAAACATGAACAAGACTCTAACAAATCTAATTCTTATGACCAATTTTTAAGAATAGTTAAACTTTATTTAACAGTGATTAACATAAAAAGAAACTTTTATATAAGATGTTTGCGATAAACCTAAAAAAACACAAAGTTTCTTGAAGATTTCTAGTCAGATTTATCTGCCATTCAATAACATTGAATATAAAATACGATATGAAAGTTTGAAAAGAGGAGCACTTTATTTATCTCCACCCAAAAATTACCCCTGCCCCAATCATGACAGACCTAGACCAATATTTAGTATTAACTGAGATTTTATCGTTACCAAATAGATTTTATGGGGCTTATAGAAAATTCTTTCAATTTCAATTCCATTTCCCCTAGATTTGAAATCAATAAGGTCTGGTAAAATTCGTTGGGAAAGAACTGGCAGGTCATCACGTATTGCCCACGATTAATAAAAATCTCATCAAAGGAAGTTTTCCCCGAAAGTGACCTATCCAAAATAAATTGTTGGCCCCCCATACGATATCCTCTGGGTAATATTGATAAAACAGATGGTACACCCCTAGGTAATAGACCAAACCATTGGGATCGTTCATCCATTTTCCGGTGGGCTAAAATGAAAATGTGGGCGGTGGGTTTCCTGATAAAGTCCCAGTTCGGTATCAACATCTTTTACAGGACCTAGTTTTTTCTCACCCTTGCACGACAAAAGTGCCAACCCCAGAACAACCCAAAACATCTTGATACGGTACTTTTTCAAAGCTACAGTTTTAATAATAATAGGGAAAATATAGCCGTCCTGAAACGTGCCATAAACGAATTTATATCCAAGACCCAATATTGCACTCTTTTTCAAATTAATAAGCACCGCAACCTACAGAAGGAAATATGCAAAAACTGATCTATGTCATATGAATTTATATAAATACATGGTAACTTATATTTAAAATACTTTGTCATGGAACCAAAAAAATATCCTAGGGCAGATTTAAACAGAAAAAGTGGACTTTTCTTTGTAATTGGCCTAGTTATAGTACTGTTTGTAGTATGGAGGGCTTTGGAATTAAAAACGTATCCCAAGGCAAATACTGCCATTGAGCAGTTAACGGTAACAGATTACTTGGACGAGAAAGTACCGGTTACCGAGGCATTGAATGTTCCACCACCACCCCCTCCTCCAGCAGCGCCCGAAGTTATAGAAATTGTTGAGGATGTGGCCGAAATTGAGGAAACGGTGATTCAGAGTACAGAAATAAATCAGGAAACAATAGTGGAGGAGGCTCCATTGAAAGTTGAAGATATAGCAGTGGTGGAGGAAGAAGAGGAAGATGTTGAAGTGCCTTTTGCCGTAATCGAAAATGTCCCTGTTTTTCCCGGATGTAAAGAAAGCTCCAACGAAGCTCAGAAAGCCTGTTTCCAGAAAAAAATCCAAGAACATATTATGAAACAGTTTACCTATCCCGATGTCGCAGTTGAGTTGGGCATTGAAGGAAAGGTATATGTTCAATTTATTATAGACAACACCGGCTATATAACCAATATAAGAACAAGGGGGCCGGACAAATTATTGGAAAAGGAAGCCCACAGGATTATTGCCGCGTTACCGCAAATGACACCAGGAAAACAACGGGGCAGGGCCGTAAAGGTTCCCTATACCATTCCTATAACTTTTAGGCTGCAATAAGGAAAATAACAAGTCAGCTTCATTTTTGAAAATCCATTTTTATTTGAATTAAGAACCTAGGATTTGGCCCTCTTATAACTGCTAAGTTGTTGAGGCCCATCCAGTAATATCCTAACAATCTGAAGGGTGCCATCGTCCTTTGTAGCTATTTCCCATTTTATTAGGGAAATGGTTCCCTTTTGGATCTCCAGCCCGGTTATACTCCGCGGATGAACACAGCTACCGTCATTAAAAAATGGAATTTCCCCGGGAGCAGGAAAGCGGGGCCTGTGGGTATGGCCAGCAATCGTCAGCATTTCATTGTTGGCCAAAATCCATTTTTTTATGCGCCTTTCAATTTTAATAAGCTCCTTGTAATTTTTTGCGGGACTTGTAGGATCGGCAATACCCCATACTTGCAATGGCTTCCATAAAACACGCACCAAGAACCTGCCCCAGCGCCAAAAAGTATAGTTCCACCAATCTGCCTGATGCCCATGGGTCAAAAACAACTCTTGACCACTATCGTTATGTTTTAAAATTATAGCTTCGTGATAGTTGATGTCTTCAAACAATTCTTTATTGCAATTATCAATAGGCTCAAAATAGGATGATAGATTCTTTTTTACATACAATGGATCTTTATAAACCATGTCATGGTTCCCCCAAATCATATGGAGTCTTTTTTCTAGATGAAATTGCTTTAAAAGCTTATAAACGTTCTTGTGTGCAGTAAAAATGGAATCAAAGTTGATATTTTCCCAAAGTTCATCTCCGTCCCCCAATTCACAGTACATAAAGCCTTCTTTAAAGTAATGCCTTAGGGCATGAAAATATATATTGCGGTTATTGGCAAATTCGTCCGCAAAACTACTATCTCCCCTATGGCAGTCACTGAAAAGAATAATTTTGGAGCTATCGTCAAAAGGCAGGATTTTAGCATTTTTATAAGCCCTGGACAATCTGGCAGATGAGGTCATTTCTTTTAGGTTAATAGTTCATACTAATATGTGTTGGGACATGAGGAATACTCTGAACAACATCAACAAATTACCCATACATTTATTCCAAATGTACTTGAAAGGATAAATATCCAAAAAAAGAAGGATATTCCATAAGTGTCGAAAAAATGAAAAAAAGCATTTTCTTTTGTAACTTTACGCCCTTAACAAGGACTAAGGTGAGTAATGAAGGGATTATCTGAAAAAATATCACCATTGGAACATCATTTAAGCTTTAATAAATTATTGAAGCAGTACGATGAAATGGCAGAAAGCGAGGATTCGTTTTTGGCCACCAAGGCACGATATATTTTGAATGCCCAAGCTCCATATCCGGAATTGCGTGATGGTTTCAAAGACATCACCCTGTTGGAAAAATATAAGGACGTAATTCAAATAATTTTACAGGATTTGTTTTCGTCCGTACTTACCACCAACGAAATAAAAACAGCTTCCTCTCCATATACGGACATCATATTTAATTCCAGTAAGCGCTTTGAAAAAATATTGGCAGCTGCCGGACCAAATTATCTACCGAAAATCAGGAACCAAGAAGAAGAGGTGAATTATATCATGGCCTGTGTGGTCATCCTCAACTTTTATTACGGATTCAACTTAGATTTCAAGAGACCATTTTTCTACGATATCCCGGATGCCAATGGCGTAATGAGACATTACCGCATTTTGTACAATGCCGATTTTATAGAAATCCTTCCCAATGGGACCCCATTGGAAATTACCCAGGAAGACGTAGACAAGTTATTGGAAAATATAGACAATGTGGATCTTTGGAAACAAAAGATACCGCCCAATAGTTTTATGAGCAAAGGTTTTGTAATCTCGAATATGTTCGATGTTACGGCGGAGCATTCCATCTCCGAAATAAAATCCAACTTGATAGTTAATGATAAAAGTGGGGGTAATTTCATTAAAGGGGTGGAAGAGACCTTTAAGTCTTTATTTGGCTTGCCAAATATGCGTATTGGCTTCTCGGTCTACAATTCCAAAGAAGAACAATTTGAGAGGGTTTCAGTAAATGGAATAAATAGTTTTATTTTACAAGAGAAGCAAGTTGAAACGTGCAATGAGGCCCTTTGCAAGTCCTCATATAGTAAATTAATTGATCAAAACCACTGTTTTGTAATAAGTGATGTAGACAAGTATTACAAGCTTTCAAATGGTATGCCTCCATATAAATGTTTGCACGATCAAAAAATTAAAAGTGCCCTTTTATCTCCCATTGCCAAAGATGGACAGTTACTGGGGGTATTGGAGCTGGTCTCTGATAAGGCCAATGACCTGAACAGCGTAAATGCCACGAAATTGGACGATGTAATTCCCTATATCGTTTCCGCGGTATTACGTTCATTACAAGAGGAGGAAAATTTGATCGATGCGGTTATCCAAAACGAATGTACTTCTGTACACCCTTCAGTTTACTGGAAATTTAAGGAAGAGGCAAAGCGCTTCATATTGGATGACATGGAAGGCCTGCAACCCTCTTTCCGCGAAATTGTTTTTGATGAAGTATATCCCTTATACGGACAGGTAGATATCCAGAATTCCTCCCAGGAAAGAAATATGGCAATCCAAAGGGATCTTATGATCCAGTTGTCCGAAATTAAACAAATAATGACCGAGGTTTGGCAAAAATATGGTTTGCCAATTTACGAAGAACTTATATTCAGGGTAGACAATCACCTTGATGAGATAAAAGAGGTCTTACATACCAATAGCGAACAGGCCATTTTCGATTTTGTACAAGAAGAAATAAACCCAGTGTTCTCCCATATCAAAAAATCCGATACCCACATTCAAAATCTTTTGCTTTCCTATGAGACCAAAATAGATAAGGGAACAGGTTCCTACTATGATCACAGAAAAAATTATGACCAAAGCGTAATGCTGATCAACAAAAAGTTGGCATCTGTAATCGACAGCAAGCAGGAAGAGGCACAGCAAATGTACCCACATTATTTTGAGCGTTACAAGACCGATGGTGTAGAGCACAACATGTACATAGGGGATTCCATAACAGGATCAAGGGCCTTTGACCTACTTTACCTTAACAACCTTAGGTTGTGGCAGTTACAGGTTATCTGCGAAATGGAAAATAAGCATTACGACCTTAAATCCAAGTTGCAGGTACAATTAAATGTGGCATCACTTATTCTAGTCTATAACGGCTCTTTATCCATTCGATTCAGGATGGATGAAAAACGTTTTGATGTTGACGGCACCTACAATGCCAGGTATGAGATTATAAAAAAACGAATCGATAAATCCTATATTAAAGGCACCAATGAAAGATTGACCCAAGCCGGTAAAATAGCCATTGTCTATTCACAAAAAAAGGATGAGCTGGAATACTTGCGATATATTAGGTTCCTTAAGTCCAAAGGTTATTTCAGCGGCAAGGTAGAAATTGTTGAACTGGAAGGACTCCAAGGAGTTTCCGGCCTAAAGGCCATAAGAGCTTCCATTTTATACAAATCCCACAAAGAAAAAGGCAAGACCTATACCTACGAGGACTTAATGCTGGAATTGAACAAATAACATTGGTCATAAACCGCGATCCGGACCAAAATACTTAAAGGATACGACAAAGGCAATTACAGAAACAATCATTCCTATAATAAAAATAGTATAGGTCCAACGCAGTATTTTATACTTCCTGTTCAATACCAATCCAAGATAATATAAATCCTTGGTCAGTGAGGAATAGATATAATCCTTGTCCTGTACCAATTCGTTTATAGCCCATTGATAGTCCTCCAATTTCATTTTGTGAAAATTGCCAAAAAACAACAAGTTTACCTTGCGTTGCTTTACATCCTCCTTGGTAAACTCGCCCTGGGTAACATTTGGTCTTGTTGCAAGAACGGCAAGTACCATTGAAACTACACTAAAAACAACAAATAACAAGGTGGGATAGATCAAGTAATTGTTGGACGGATTGTCCAGTTTGGTCATAAGGTTGGACAACACCAATGATATAATAATCGCATTAACCGAGAGCAGGATATTAGCCTTGGTATCAGCAATATCACTGAGCATTAAATGATTTTTTAGAGTCACCCGAAACAAGGTCTGTATACCCCTATCCGGACTTTCGCTCTTGTATTTGGCCTTTAGCTTTTCCTTCTTCACTAAATTTTCCTCCGCTTTTTTTCCCTTAATAAGCCTTCTTATATTTTTATTCTTTTCTTCCTGCCAATTTTGGAGGGCATAATCAGTATAAAAACGCTGTTCCGTTTGAAACATCTTGAGGTTGGCCTCCCGCCATTCCTTTTGTGTATAGGTTGCCAATCCTAAAATATCCAACTCTTCCCTAAGTAGTTCAGCAGTTTCCAAATAACTCTTCTTTCCGAAATGGGAGCAATCAGCGTCCCTGATAATTTCTTCCAAGAGGTTTTGGGGCTCATAGAACCTTTTGGTGGCCATAATGAGGCTACATACACGATCTACTTTTTGTTTATCGTATTCCTGCCTACCTAAAAATTCGCGTGTTATATCACAACTGGTCTCTTCGTGATTCTCCGAACCTTCTGTATATCCAGTATCATGCAACCAAGCGGCCAATAGCGCTATTTCGTTTTCCTTCTCTCCCAAATCATAGAAGTTCAATAATTCTTTAGTACTTTTAACAACCCGTTGCGTATGGCTTAAATTGTGATATAAATAACTGGAGTCTAGCTTAGTAGACAATAAATCAACAACAAAATTTTCAGTTTTTTCGAGGATTTCCGACATAAGAGTTAATTATGACCCACAAATTACAAAATTTTGATTTCTAAACAGATGTACATGAGGAAACATTACCTACTTATAATAATACTTTTTCTATTGGTAGGCTGTGCCACATATAAAACGAAATATGTGGAGAGTTCCACCGTTGGGAACATATCAGGCGACAGTGAATTATTGCACACTTTTTATTTTATAGGGGATGCGGGCAAATCTCCAATGAACGATCAAAGTGAAGCACTGAAGGCTTTCCAAAAGGCCTTGGGAAAAGCCGGCAAAAATAGTACTGCCCTATTTTTGGGCGATAATATCTACCCTGCCGGAATGCCCAACAAAAAGGATTCCACCCAAGCCTATCTGGAAGCTAAAAACAACTTGGATGCCCAACTGGAGACCCTGTCCCAATTCAAGGGCAATCCCATATTTATTCCTGGAAACCATGATTGGTACAATGAAGGTCTGGAAGGACTTGAAAGACAGCAAAAATACATCCAAAAAAAATTAGATAGCAAAGAAGTCTTTTTTCCCGAAGATGGCTGCCCGATAGAGAAAATAGATATCAACGATAAAATAGTGCTTATCGCCATTGATTCTGAATGGTACTTGACCAATTGGGACAAACACCCCAAGATGAACGATAAATGCGAAATAAAGGACCGTGAAACCTTCTTTGAGGAATTGGAAAGCCTTATCAAAAAAAACCGGGACCGGACTACCATATTGGCCATACACCACCCCATGTTTAGTTACGGGCCACACGGCGGACAGTATTCGGCAAAGCTTCATCTAAACCCTGCAGGCGGCAAATTTCCCTTCCCCGTTTTAGGTTCTTTTGTAAACCTTATCAGAAAAACAAGCGGAGCCTCCTATGCCGATCTCCAGAATAAAAGATATACGGAATTAAGGAATCGTCTGGTAACCTTGGCCCAGTATTCGCAGAAAGTTATCTTGACTTCGGGCCATGAACATACCCTTCAATATATTGTGGAGGACAATACCCCCCAGATCGTTAGTGGTTCCGGGGCCAAGGAAGGGGCCACAAGGCTATTGAACGGCTCTAAATTCTCTACTGGAAGAATGGGTTTTGCAGAATTAAAGGTGTTCAATGATGGCTCCTCCGAAGTAAGATATTTCGGTGTTGGGGAAAATAATGATCCCGACCTTCTGTTTTCTACACAGGTACTGCCTCCGGATAGAAACGAAAATTACATATTTAACGGCAATAATTTTCCAAGGGAGGTAAAAGCGTCTGTCTACCCTAAGGAAGACATTGAAAAAAGTAAGTTTTTCAAAACTATTTGGGGCGAAAGGTATAGGAAGTACTACGCCATGGAAGTAAACGCCCCTACCCTTAGACTGGATACTTTGTTTGGCGGTTTAAAACCTGTCCGTAAAGGCGGTGGCAACCAATCCAAATCCCTGAGATTGTCAGATAAAAATGGAAAGGAATACGTAATTAGGGCAGTTAAAAAAAGTGCGGAAGTATATCTACAGGCCATGGCCTTTAAGGATAAATACGTTTTGGGAGAATTTAAGGATACCTATACCGAGAAACTTTTAATGGACTTTTATACCGGGGCACTACCGTACGGCCTTCTTACAGTGGGAACCCTTTCGGACGCCATTGACCTCTACCATACCAACCCTAAATTATACTATATCCCAAAGCAATCTGCCTTAGCAGAATTTAATGGGGAATTTGGGGATGAGCTTTATATTTTGGAAGAACAGGTGGGCGACGGTCATGGGGAATTGGGCAGTTTCGGATATGCCGATAAAATTGAAAGTACCTGGGACATGATCGATAAAATTAAACGGGACGAAAAATATGTAGTCAATACGGACAGATACTTAAGGACCCGATTATTTGATATGGTCATGGGCGATTGGGATAGGCACGACGACCAATGGCGCTGGGGCGAAGTGAAGGATAAGGAAACAGGAAAAATTGTTTTTGAGGCCATCCCAAGAGATCGGGATCAGGTGTATTCCATTTGGGGAGATGGGGCGCTGATGGGGGTTGCAACAAGAATAATTCCTGCCCTTCAAATGATGGAAGGATTTAATAATGACATTAGAAATGTGGAAGCCTTTAACAAGAGTGCCTATGGGCTGGATGTAACCTTATTGGCCGAAACCACAAAAGCCGATTGGGAGAAGGAAGTACAATATATACAGCAAAACCTAACCCCAGCGGTAATAGACGCAGCATTTAAAGCCTTTCCCCAAGAGATTTTGGACGAAAATATCCTTAGCTTAAAGAGCATACTTCTATCCCGGATCAACAACCTTCCCAAAATTGCCGAGGACTACTTTTTGGCACTCAACCAGTATGTTGTCATAAAAGGTACCGATAAGGATGATTGGTTCGAAATTAACAATTTGGCCGAGCAAGAAGTGGAAATCAAAGCTTATAGAAAAATAGACGGAAAAAAGGAAAAGCTTTTTTTTCAAAAGAAATTCAACCACAATATAACCAAGGAAATTTGGATCTATGGTTTGGACGATGATGACATCTTCGAAGTCGAAGGCGGTAAGGGGAACAAAATAAAAATTAGGCTTATCGGCGGACAAAACAATGATGTTTATGACATATCTGAAGGCAGCAATACTTGGATTTATGACCATAGATCCAAAAAAAACACCTTCAAGGAAATCAAGGGGGCAAAGCTGCGACTTACCAACGATTACGAGACCAACACTTATCAGCCACTTAAACTTAGGACTAGCACACGCCAGATAATCCCGACCATCGGATTCAATCCCGATGATGGTATGAAGTTTGGTTTTAATGCCTCAAATACCTTTTATGGACTACGACAAAACCCTTATACTACCCAACACAGTTACAATGCCGCCTATTATTTTGCCACCAATGGCTTTGAGTTGGGCTATAAAGGAGAGTTTGCCCATATATTAGAAAACTGGAATTTGGAACTGGCCGCCCGCTTTACAAGCCCCAATTTTAGCGTTAACTTTTTTGGAATCGGAAATGAGACCGAAAATTTCGACGATACTTTGGAGATGGATTACAATAGGGTAAAAATTCAAAACTTAAGTTTTTCTCCTTCCTTGATTTGGCGTGGACAGCTGGGGGCAAAATTCAGAACTGGAATTTCTCTTGAAAGTCTGGAAGTGGAAGAAACCGAAGACAGGTTCGTGAACACCTTTTATCTGGCCAACGGGGAGGAGAACAGGAACAGTTTTATAGGAGTTGATGCGGAATACACCTATGAAAATTTGGACAATGCCGCTTTCCCTACTATGGGAATGACAACTGGACTGCTCTTGGGTTACAAGGCCAGTTTGGAGAACCAGGGTCAGGCCTATGCCTATATAGTTCCCAGTCTTTCCTTGGATCATAAATTAGTATCCAATGGTAGATTGGTCCTTGCCTCCAAATGGAAGGCCCATTTTAATTTAGGGGACGACTACGAATTTTACCAGGCAGCCAGTATAGGTGGGATAGATGGACTTAGAGGTTTTAGAAACCAACGATTTTCCGGTAAGAGCAGTTATTACCAGAATACAGACCTTAGATACAGTCTTAAAAGTCTAAAAACAGGATTATTGCCCGTTACCGTGGGAGTATATGGCGGTTTTGACTACGGAAGGGTCTGGACTCCCAACGAAAATTCCGATCTATGGCACACCTCCTACGGAGGAGGAATTTTTCTAAATGGAGCGGATGTGATGACGGCGAGGGTAGCCTTGTTCAACAGTGTTGATGGGCCAAGATTTTCCTTCGGTATTGGTTTTGGCTTTTAATTTAGAACGGTAGATTTTTGATTTCGGGTTAGTTGCCCAACACAAAAGAATATAGATTTCTTCCCGTTTTCGCAGACTCCTCGTCCGATAACAATAAGGTATTGTTATTGGTAAAGGAAACGGATTCCAATTGTGTATATACGCCCAGATCTATCGTTTTTAGTGTCCCACTGGAAATAAAATTGTCCATTACAAAATCCGTAAACACCCATAATGTACCATTGCCCAACAGCACTATAGTCTTACCATCAGGAGATAGATCGGCAGAGGTTATTTGCCTATTCCTCTTTCCTTTCGGAGGAATAAAGGAACCCAAATATTGGGCTTTGTGCTTGCCCTCTAAAGCAGGCACTTTGTACAATAAGGCTTCCCCGTTAAATGGCTGGGTCCTGTTTTTGGTAATGATGTAGAAATTGCTACGGTAGTAAAAAAATGCCTCGGCATCATAAAGCATTTTATTCTTTTTGGGAGGAAAATCTTTCTGCTCAGGGTAATTAAATTCAATCTTTTCCGCCTTAATATCATCCCCATTTTCTTCATTGGGATCGGGAATTTTATAGATGGCCAAATTCTTTCTGTCGTTGCCATTATTGCCAAAATCCCCAATAAAAACATTGCCATTTTCATCATTTGCCATATCTTCCCAATCATGGTTTTTGGCATTCTTTACTTTTAATTCCTTTACTAGGTCACCTTTATAATTCACCTGATAAATTTTATCGGGATTACCTCTATCCATAACGAACCAAACCGTTGAGTCCTTGGCAGGGACCATACCTGAATTCTCGGTCAATTTATGGGGAAGTTTGGTAACATAGGTCAGTTGACCATAATTACTGGCACAGCTGATTATTGTTCCCCAAAGCAGCAATAACAAGTATTTTTTCATGCATTTAAAAATTTAATAATCTAAATGGGGAACTAGCAAATTAGTCCTGCTTATGCATATATTCTATCATTCTTTTATGGGCATATAGATTTCAGCTATCCAATCCAATTCGTTTCCTCCGAAATTTGGGTTGCTAAAAAATACCTCAATAGGCCTTTCCCGCACCTCCATCCCATTCTTCTTGGCATAATCCAACAAGGCGTACCAAGCACGGTCAGAGGTAATATAGTTTCCGTTGTAAATGGCTTTTATCGCCCTAAGGCCCTCAAATTTCTTATACTTTATAATGTCATTTTGGGGAAGGCTATCACTCTTAATAATTGGATAACAAAAATTATAGCTAATACTGTCTACTTTCCTGTTCCAATCGGTAATTTCCAGAAATGGTCTTCCGTTTAGTTCTACATTGTTGTCCACAAGCACAGTACTTAAAATTGGATAATTCTGCATCATTCCTTTCGCTTTGCCCAACTGTGAAGCCTTTATGGGTATATAGGCACAATAGGTATCCGGAAGCTGTTGTAGCGTATCAACAACAGTAACCTTAAATTTTTCCAAATGTTCCGTTAGCGCATTGTTGAAATCCAACACAGTACTCTTGGTCCGTTTTTCGAAACCCGTATCGAAAAACGGAATTTTCAATCTATTCCCCAAACTATGATCTACATCCTTTATGTACACCTTTATCTTAGTAGTTGAATCATTGACAGGGGTTATTTTCCATTGATATTGGAATATGGAATCATTGAATTTTAATTGTTGATCGATATTCAAAAAATCCTTTTCTTGCAATAGCACAGTATTCTTATTGGTATTGCCCCACACTTTTATGCTCTGATTAATGGTCCCAGGGAATGTCTTGGATACAATGGATACCGAATAATCATAGGGTTTTATAAACAAATACCAAACCAATGATCCCAGAAGAAGGAAAGCTACTAAATAAACAATTTTGTTTCTCACTAATTGTAATTTTATGCTGGGTAAGTAATTCTTGAAACCTTTGGGAATGCTGATTTGAATCCAGTCTAAAAACTTACTTGGACACCAGTTCCTGATTCCCGTTCATTTCCAGTTTATCCACAATAAATTTGCCCAAACTCCTGCCTTGTCCTACCCCGACTTCCACTGCGGCCCTATAATGTATGCCCCCGTACATTCTACTAATGGCTGCTTCATCTGCAGCCTGATTAAAAGAGGTGAAACTTCTTATAGGTAGACCATAAGGTATTTCGGTATCGTCATCAAATGCAAAATTATCCCCAAAAATACTGGTCAAGGCCGTAGCTGCCGCACCAGAAACCACGGAGTGTCCGCTGGTGTACTCAGGGAATGGTGGCGTTTGAAGCACAGGTGCCCAGTTTTCATCTATATACTGATTTATTACAGTTTCCGGACGTATTAAATTAGAGCGGTATTTTTCGTCCCAACAACTTATAAAGGCATCGGCTATTGCCATTGAGGTTTTGGTATAGGCAAATACGGTTTTATCAAAATCCGAGTTTGTTTTTTCGCAGGCGATTTTGGTAATCCCAATCCAATGGGCCCCTGGTGTAATCTTCTTTGTTGCGAACATTAAATGCCCCCTGGTTACGGAGACATAGGGGTTACAATCCCAGAATTTTGCAATAGCTATCTCTTCCGAACTATCCCCTTTGGCAGTAATCTCTTTACTAATATCGTACACCTCTTTTACTTCCCTGTAAAAGTCGGACCCTTTATCCATAGAAAATGCCGGTGGTGGTGCTGGTACAAATTGATTTGCCGAGTCAATAACAAACGGCCTTATTTTACTCCAATGAGGCTCTATCCCGTCCATATAAGCCGGTGGGGTGGGTTGCCAACGCGAATCATCGTCCGTGTTAATGGTAAACTTGGGCATAGTCCTAGTCTGCTTGTAATTGTCCTTGTCCAACCAATCCCCTATATGTTTTGCCACGGCCAGACCATATTCCTCAGAGTTCTTAAAGATGGTCAAGTTTTTTTCCTGCCAATTGGCATATAAACTATCGCGATGTGCCTCAATTTTATCCTCAGAAAAAATTAAACGCTTACTTAATTCCATATGCGCAATTAGGGCCGCCATTTGATAATTGATAGGCTTTTCCTCCGCTGGAACAGGAATAGGGGTCAAATCTGTAACCTGCCCTACCAACGATTTGTAATCACTATTGTTAAGGGCCACAATTTCATATGCCGCTATATTGGGATAAGCAAAAATTCTACTGGCCACTGGGGGTGAAAAAATATCATGGATCATAACTTCCGTGACCTTATGGATAGACCTATGGAGATCCTGGGAAGTAATAATTATAGGCTCTTCCTTTTTGTTGCATGATATTACAACCGCAAATAATACAAATAATCTTAAATATAGTTTCATCTTAATCTTTTTGTCCAAATAATAATATTAGATCTCCCTTAATCGCCCAAGTCATAAACCTGAGCCTTATCATCATTAAAGGTAACCAAGAGATAGGTCTTACCGTTTAAATCTATCATCTTCAAATGTCTAACAGACTTAAGTTCCAGCTCCAGTCCTAATTTGTTCCCCAAAATTACATCATTTTTATCCTTTATCAGTGCTCCTGAGAAGGAATCCAACCTGCCGTGATATGGCTTAATCCCAAAATAGTTCCCTGCTGCCAGAATTTCCGTATTCCCGTCCTTATCAAAGTCATACTCTACAAATGCCCTTATTGGGGCAACCTGTAATTCCGATTTAAAGGGAACAAATGAATATTTCCCATCATTATTCTCCAAATAACCAGATTCTAGGGTATTTACTTCTAGAACGGTACTATTTTTAAGGGCATTTTCATCTAGAACCCCTTCTATGGATTTTCCGGCAAAGGACTTATAGGTCAAAAATTTCTTTCTAAGGCCAACCATTTGGGCCGATAGTTCATCCAACCCTTCCAAAGGATAATATTGGCCATTTTTTTCAATAGCCACTACAGTCTCCGTACTTCCGTTCTGGTCAAAATCCGAATAAAACATTTTCATTGGATATTTATCCGATGCTTTAAATTTGGTATTGCCTCCCCAATTTCCCAGTAGGTAATCCAAGTCCCCGTCCTTGTCCATATCAAAGGGGATAATGCATTCCCAGAGTCCGTTATAAGGGCGGTCCAAAGGTGAAGTTTCTATCAATTGCCCCTTATTGTTCTTAAAGAATTTTGGCATCATCCACTCCCCTACCACTATTAAATCCAACACGCCATCATTATCAAAATCTGTCCAGACTGCATCCGTGACCATTCCCAGCTTTTGCAGTTCCTTGTTTTCTACAACAGTGAACCGACCTTGGTTGTTTCTTAGCAAAAAGGAATTGGGGATATTTCCAAAATCGTTGGTTATGGCGTTATTGCCTATAAATAAATCCAAGTCCCCATCATTGTCAAAATCACTTTCCCTAATTACAGCTGCATTTTCAAAATATTCCGGCAGAACAGCAGCTTCAAAGCCTGTACTATTTTGAAGGTAATAACTATCTGTTAAGGGAGGCATTTCGTTATAAAAATCCCCCCCTCCGGTACCTATAACCAGATCGGCCATCCCGTCTTTGTTGAGGTCCGCTATTAGGGCCGAAATATCCTCCTTTATGGAATCGTTCGCAATATTATCTATTCGCTTTTCCAGATAGGTAGTATCCCCTTGTAAAAATATTCTGGACGGAATGTATTTGGAACCGCCAAAGAATAAATCTTTTTTTCCATCACCGTTCAAATCCCCAAAGGCCAATGCCGGACCACGATCCGATATTTGATAGGGGATCAATTTTTGTCTGTTGATATCCAGATAATTGTCCTCCACATGCTCAAAATTGATTCCCAAATTACCTGTAACCTCATGGAACATCTTTTTGGAAGTAGGCGATAGCGAATTATAATTGAAGGGTTTTGTATTTTCCGGGGAAATAACCAAGGTTTGATTGGTAGCCACTTCTTTTATGACCTGAAAGGTCTTATTGGGCCAAACAATTTTTATGGAGTCTATCTTCTCCTGTTTTCCAAAACCAAAATGGACCATAGGTTCGGAAGAGGCCTGGAACCCCCTAACGGTATACAATTCCCTGTACTGCAACTGCCCATTTATATAGGCAAAAACTTTGGTGCCTATACCTAATTTATTCTTTTCCTTATAATTAAACCTGAGTTTTAAATAATTGGCTTTGGTGTCCGTTTTATTGATATACAATGCCGCTGGACTGTTAAGGGTATTGGTTATAAGGTCCAGATCACCATCATTATCCAAATCTGCCATGGCCGTAGCCCCGGAAATCAGGGTGTCCTTTGCGGTCCATATGCCGGACATATCCTGATACTTCATGTCCTCCCCGCCTTTAAAAACATAATTATGCGTCACCCCGGACGGCATCATATTAATGGCTTGTTGGTCCACAAGTTTGGTATTGTTAAGCTTGTTTTTTATTTGTTGGTCCGAGGCGAATTTTATAAAGTCGAGGTCGTTGGGCCTTTTGGGAATCCCATTGGAAATAAAGATATCCTGTTCCCCATCTTGGTCATAATCCCCAAAAAGTGCACTCCAACTCCAATCGGTCGCTGCAATTCCGCTTTGTATTGCCGTTTCGGAATAGGGCGCATTTTGCTGGTTTACAAACAGCATATTCCTGGAATATTGGTAATGGTACCCAAAACGGGATACCCTTAGAATCTGGGTTTGGGTAAGGTCGTCCCCCTCAGATGACTTTAGGACCTTTTCATCTTCAGGGAGCATGTCCAAAGAAATAATATCTGGCCAACCATCATGGTTAATATCGGCTACGTCATTCCCCATGGAAAATTTGGTAGTATGTCCAAAATAGCTCCGCAATTGTTCGGAAAATGTGCCATTACCGTTGTTGATGTAATAATAATCGTCCTCGTGAAAATCGTTCCCAACATAGATATCCGGATATCCATCCTGATTAAAATCGGCTATGGCAATGCCCAGTCCGTATCCATTGGCACCACCGTATATGCCAGCTTCCTCGCTAACATCTACAAAAATACCCCCATCATTGCGCAACAGCCTGTCCCCGGATTGGGCATTTCTCTTTTGCCGTACTTCGGCCTTCCCATAAGATTCCTGGGTATGTACGGCATGATTGAGCAGATACATATCCAAATCCCCATCCAAATCATAATCCAATAAGGCGGCTGAACTGCTGTAAGTATCAAAATCGAGTCCAAATTCGGCTGCACTTTCCGTAAAGGTATTATCCCCATTGTTAATATACAGCTCGTTGTGTCCGTTAAAGCCATTAATACCCACAACGGCGCAGACGTAGATATCCAGGAGTCCGTCCCCATTAATATCCCCCATAATGGCCCCCGTATTCCAGGTACTGTCCCCAGCTACACCCGCAGTGTCCGTAATATCCCGAAACTTTAAGTTCCCCTCATTAAGGTACAATCTATTTTTTACTTGGTTTCCTGAAAGAAAAACATCGGGCAGTCCGTCCCCATTAATATCCCCAATGGCTACTCCGCCACCATTGTAGAAATAGAGATAGTCAAGAATATTCAGATCATCCGACTCCGTAACGGTATTCTGAAAGTTAATCCCCGTTTCACTTGGCGATGGGTTCCTGAAAACTTCACCTTCCCTAGGGCCACAACCCAAGAGAACCACTGTGAATAAAACAAAAAAGTTATATCTACTCATCCAGTGCAAAAACTTTTGGTTTGTTATCATTAATGGCGGCAATTACGAACCGTTTACCATTGCTGTCCTGAAACTGTTCAATATGTTTCACTTCCTCTTTTATTAAAAACCCGCTTTCATCGTAATTCTGCCATTTAAAATCCAATTTTTCATTGCCCAAAAGTATACTTCCAAAATTGGCATCCAGGCGTGAATATTGAGGTTTGAATTCAAAATTATTACCGCCCATAATAAGGTCCAAATAGCCGTCGCCATTAACATCGGTACAGGTAATTCCGCAGACGCAGGACAATTGTACCCGCCCTGGTAACTTTTTTATGGTAAATTTTCCTCCGCCTTCATTAATGGCAATTACCGATTCCTGTATGGTGCCCTCCTTTACTATGGATTTATCGAAGGTTTCGCCAGAAAACAATTCCCCTATCGTCCTTTTCGCATATTCGGAAGCTTTGAGGTTTTGCTTTTTCAAGGCCACCATTTGGGTCGTCAACTCCTTCTTTTGATGAATGGGATAGTCCTTCCCTTCAAAATTTCGAGTAGTAATTTGTTCAATGGTCCCATTATTATCAAAATCATTGACCCACAATTTCATGGGATTTTCCCTAGAGCAGGAATAGGGCACATTATTCCCCTGATTTCCCAAAATCAAATCATAATCGCCATCATTGTCCAAATCTTCTGCACTTACTACATTCCACCATCCTGTTAAACTATCCAATGCAGTATTCATCTTGGACATTCTCTTACCGGAGTTTTTATAGATTATGGGCCTGCCCCAATCTGCCACGGTTATTAAATCTTTCTTCTTGTCACCGTCCATATCTACCCAAATAGCGTCCGTTACCATGCCAGCCTGTTTGGTATCGTAAGCCAGACGTTCTGTAGCATCCGCAAAAGTACCGTCTCCCTTATTTTCAAGGAATAAATGGTCCGGATCCAAACCATAATTCCCTACAACATTCCTAGAACCTATAAAGACGTCCATATCCCCATCATTATCAAAATCATGGGGCGCAATCACGGCTATATTTTTAAAGGTACTTGGCAAAATTTGGGATGAAGCCTCAAAAACCCCTTTTCCATTGTTAATATATAGCCTAGCCCTATAGAGTTTTTCATCACCTACCTGATTTCCGCCATTACCTACCATAAGATCCATATCCCCATCACCATCTACATCCAAAAAAGCCGCCGCCGTATCCTCTAGTGCCACATCTTTTTCAAAGGCTTTTTGCACACTGGCCGTTAGATTTCCATTGCCCTTATGAAGATAGAGTACCCCTGCCTGGTTGGCCCCACCTCCAATAAAAACATCCTCATTACCATCACCATTAACGTCCGCCACAGCCAAGGCCGGTCCTTCTTGGGAGAGCATTTTAGAAATCAGCCCCTCGTAATCAAAGTCATTGTAATTATTCTCTTTGTGCACCAAAAGCTTGGAACTGGCCAATTCTTTTAAGAGTGGATTAAAACTTTTATTATTCGGAACAAATATATCCTGGGCCTCGGAATTCTTAAGGGTCAGGAATTGATTGGTTTTAATATTGTTGAATTTTTGGGTGCTGTCGTCGGGCCAAATTACCTGTAGGGAATCAATGGAGGTATTCTTCCCCAGACCAATGGTCATTACATAGTCTACCGAAGATTGAAACCCTCTGGAAGGCATTAATTCCTGTACAATTACCTGGTTGTCAAAATAAAGTTTTACGGTAGTACCAATGGCAAATTTGTTCCGGTCCCTGCCTTCAAATTTTAATTTAAGATAATTGTTTCCGGACTTTTTTTCGCTGTGGTTCTCATAGACAAAGGCCTCCATATTAACATTATTTACCACAATATCCAGATCTCCATCATTATCTAGATCACCATATGCAGCTCCATTGGACATACTGGGCAATTCCAAGCCCCAATTTTTGGTTTCATTGGAAAATGTTATGTCACCATTGTTCCTATAGGCGTAGTTAGGCTGGGGGGCAATGGGCATTTTGGCTATAATGGAATCTATGGATTGCTTCTCCCCTGTGAGTGCCATTTCCTGGATAATTTCGTTGGCAAAGAAGTCAACAAAATCCAGATCCGTTAGATCGTGATTAATCCCATTGGTTATATAAATATCCTTTAAACCATCATTGTCCATATCGAACATTAGTCCGGCCCAGCTCCAATCGGTTTTGGCAACGCCACTGTAATAGGCTATCTCGGAAAACGTATTATTTCCATTATTTAATTGAAGGGTGTTCTGTATGTACTGCTGGTAAAAATCCTTGCTCTGCTTTAATTTAAAAACGTTGTAGCCTTCAAACTCCATAACAGATTTCACCCTTTGGTCCCCTTCGGGCAACATATCCGTAATAAAGATATCCGCATAGCCGTCATTGTTTATATCGGCCATGTCTATTCCCATTGCGGATAAACTTAAATGGGAGGTCCATTGTTCAATTTCCTCCTTAAAAGTTCCATCCTTTTGATTGATATAGAGGTAATCCCTTTCGTAAAAATCATTTGAAACATAGATATCCGGATAGAGGTCCCCATTTATATCACTGACCATTACCCCGAGTCCAAAGCCTATTAAACTTCCATAAATACCAGCTTTTTCACTAACATCCACAAACTTGCCGTTGTCATTTCTAAGGAGCATATCACCCACACCCTTAAAGATATCGGGTACTCCGGCCCAATCCTGGGCCCTTACCTCGCGTTGTTCCGCATAGCCAAGACTACTTACGGGTACATTACTGTTATTTAGGATATAGGCATCCAGATCCCCGTCCTTATCGTAATCAAAAAATGTGGCGTGTGTAGAAAAACCGGTCTTGGCCAAATTATACTCAGCTGCCTTCTCGGTAAAGGTAAGATCGCCATTATTTATATATAGGTCATTGTCATGGTTATTACCCTCCATATTACCCGCATTGCTTACATAAAGATCCAATAAGCCATCATTATTAATATCTACCATGGTTACCCCTGTAGACCAAGGTTTATTTCCCTGTACCCCCGCTTTCTCGGAAATATCCTCAAATTGGAGCCCCCCTTTGTTCAAATACAGTTTATTGGGAACCATATTCCCGGTAAGATAAATATCGGGCAGGCCATCGTTGTTAATATCACCAATTGCCACTCCGCCGCCATTGTAGAAATTTCGATACTTAAAAATATTAAAGTTTTTCTGGTTCACCACCTTGTTTACAAAGTCGATACCTGTTTTTTCCGAGGCCAATAAAGAGAATAAGGAATCCCCGTTACCCTCGACCACTTTATCAACTTCTTTTTTTTGGGAACAAGACCCCAACAATAGTACTACAGTTAAAATAAGGCTTCCCCTTATTATAAGTTTACCCATATATCTTTGTGATTATTTTTTTGAGATAGCCTTAATATCCATTCAATATTTTCTACGGCTACTTACCATTTTAATTTCAATCCATTTTGCCAATATTTTTTCCAGCCAGTAAGGAAAAATAAATTCCATAAAGTACATGGCCTTTTTGGACCTCCATTCAAAAGATCTAAAATCGTTATGAAAGCTGGTATTCAAAGGGAAAAAACCACCCTTTAAACATAGGGACCAAGATAAATAAAGTTGAATAATTTACAGGCGTAATCAATGTTAATAATTGATATTTTTTTGCGCTTCCCCGATAGAATTTTGATTCACCCTGTAAGTGGATTTTGTGATAAAGTAAATATACATGCCATATATTATAAATAATCCAATATATTTAGCCCAACAATCAATTAAACTCGAAATTATAATGTTAGGAATTCTTTCTTTCGTAGGCTTTACCCTTTTAGTGGCACTTATAGCCTTCTTGGCTACCCGAAAAACTGATGAAAGTTCCTCCGACGGTTATTTCTTGGGAGGCAGAAGCCTTACCGCCGGAGTAATAGCAGGTTCTTTACTGTTAACAAATCTTTCTACGGAACAAATTGTAGGTCTTAACGGGAGCGCCTATACCGATGGTTTATCGGTAATGGCCTGGGAGACTTTGGCCGCAATTGCCATGGTAGTAACGGCCGTATTTCTCTTGCCAAGGTATTTAAAAGGAGGACTTACCACCATTCCACAATTCTTGGCAAAAAGATTTGATGTAACTACCAAAACCATTACCTCCGGTCTCTTTTTAACCGGCTATGTGGTAGTACTTTTACCTGTTATCCTATATTCCGGATCCGTAGCAATAAGTGGTATGTTCAATGTTCCCGAACTTTTGGGGGTTTCAGATTCGACTGCCTTGGTATTGTGTATTTGGGGAATTGGAGTCATTGGGTCTATTTACGCAGTTTTTGGTGGACTTAAAGCTGTTGCAGTTTCGGATAGTATTAATGCCGTTGGCCTCATTGTTGGGGGGATCTTAATACCCATTTTTGGATTAATGGCCATTGGGGACGGAAATATGTTTACCGGTCTTGATAATTTAATTACTTCGGATGCGGCTCGATTTGACTCTACCGGTGAAGCCGGACAGGAAGTGCCATTTTCTACGATTTTCACAGGAATGATGCTGGTACAGCTTTTTTATTGGGGCACCAACCAACAGATTATCCAAAGAGCTTTGGGAGCCAAAAATTTGGCCGAGGGTCAAAAGGGATTATTGTTGGCTTCTTTTTTAAAGATTCTGGGTCCCTTAATTTTGGTGTTGCCCGGAATGATTGCCTACTATTATTTTGATGGCAGTTTAGCTTCCAGTGACCTTGCCTATCCAGAATTGGTACGTGCCGTATTGCCTAAACCTCTGGTCGGATTTTTTGCAGCTGTCCTGTTCGGGGCCATTTTGAGCTCCTTTAACAGTGTGCTCAACAGTTCGGTAACCTTGTTCGGAATTGATATATACAAACAGCATATAAATAAGGAAGCCCCTGAAAAAACGGTGGTAAAATACGGTAAGATATTTGGTATTTGTTTGGCATTGGCCGCCATGTTCATAGCGCCAATGATAGCCAATGCAGGTAGCCTGTTCAATTACCTTCAGGAAATAAACGGTATATACAGTATTCCTATATTCACCATTATTGTAGTTGGGTATTTAACCAAAAGAGTCCCTGCCATTGCTGCTAAAATAGGCATCTTTTCGGGATCATTATTATATATTATAAGTCAGTTTATCCTCAAGGGCAAATTTGTAGAAAATGCTCTGGAATCGGCCAAGGCCTCTGGTATTACCGCCCCTGCCGCATTGAAATTAGTAGAGGCCGATGCTTATCCGCACTTTTTACACATCATGGCTATTTTGTTCGTTACCAATGCCGCAATAATGCTTCTTATTGGAAAATTTTACCCTAGAAAAGAAGCCTTTGAATTGGAATACACCAAGCAAGTTTCTATAGAACCCTACAAATATGTAAACCATGTAGGGATTGCCATATGTGTTATAGTAGTGGGGATTTATATTTATTTTGCCAAATAGTTTCTTGGCAATAGTACTAAACAACTTTACCGCATAAAAAAGAGGGCTGTTCAAATGAATAGCCCTCTTTTTAGTATAAACTTAAACTAAATTTTTAGTATCCTGGATTCTGAACCAAATTGGGATTGGAAAGCAAAGCCGTTTCCGGAATTGGAAATAGATTTAAGTTGGGATCTCCCGTTACTTCCTTCAATGACCAAGGAGCGGTAAATTTATCAAATCGAACCAAATCGTTCCTTCTCCAAAATTCTATATATAGCTCCCTTCCTCTTTCTGCCAATAATACATCCTCTGTAACACTGGGTAAATCTGGGGTATTCGTTCTAGCTTGTCTCAATTCATTGACCATTGAAGTTATATCCCCTCCCATACGCATCATGGCCTCTGCCTTCATCAAATGGGCATCGGAATATCTAAAAAGAATCTGATGCTGTCTAAAAGAGTTAATTTCTCCACCATCATTCGGGTGGTATTTTAGAATTCTGATACCATCAGCTTCTCCATTTCCTACCAAGGAGGTCAACTCCTTTTTCAATATTAGATCGCCACCCTGTCTATTTTTCAATTTAGTCCCGTCTTCATTGTACTGCTGATTGATCAAAAAGCCATATCCCAGACCTAAATTAATATTATCCGCATTGGAAGCATCCGGAACCCAACCTCTTCTTTCTTCCTGGCCATCACCTACATAATTGGTATTGGGATCGCCTTCAAAAGAGTCATAGAATTCGGCCAAGGTAGAAAACCCATTCCAGCCACCACCTGTATTGTCCGGGGAGTTCATGTTATAATGCAAACCATTCCATATCCTCGCTCCAATATCACTCTTTAAAAAGAAAATGGTCTCAATATCATCCGAGGATTCGAATATTTGAAAATACCCCGTTTCTATTCCAAAGCCCAAATCCGCTATTTCGTCAACAGCATCTATTACTTTTTGCATATTGGCATCATCCGCGGTGCCCCCGTTATAGACATGGGAATTCAAGTATAATTTGGCCAAAAGAAAATTTGCCGCCGCCTTTGTAGCTGTTCCCGTATTGGCAGTACCTGGGCTACCATCGGGCAAGCCTGGCAATGCCGCCAATAAATCCGACTCTACAAAGCTGAAAGCCTCACTTCTAGTCAACACCCTTGGATTAATTTCAGGACCTTCGTCCACTTCCCTAAAAGGCACGGATCCAAAAAAGTCCATAAGAAAAAACATATTAAATGCCCTTAGGTATTTGGCTTCCGCCAATACTTCTGCACTCGGACTACTTTCTATAATCTCGCTTGCCCTAAATACATTCTGATTTAAATTGTTCCAGGCATTTTTGATAAACAAATGCGCAGGGGTCCAGGTATGGGTATGCAACTGTCTCCAAATTCCATTATCACCCCAGTCGGTTCCTCGAGTTGGAATCAACAACTCGTCCGTTGTTACTTCGGACATGGCGTACATGGTTTCTTGGGATGCAAAATCTCCACCCACTTTGTTATAAAGGTCACTAAGAGAGGAGGCCGGATTGGCCACTGGTGTAAAACCGCCACTAGTGGCCTTAGTTATGATCGAATCCGTTTCTTCTATCTCCAGATTGGTACAGCCAACAAGGCCTACCAATACAAATATGGAGCCGAAAAAGGGTTTCATATATTTTTGTATGTTCATAATGCTATGATTAAAAAGTTACGTTAAATCCTAATGTGTATGTTCTGGGTCTTGGGAAGGCACTATAGTCTATACCCGCAATAGGCAGACCATTTAATAGGGCAGCACTTGCAGGCGCCACACTCACCTCTGGATCAAGACCGGAATAATCTGTAATCACAAAAAGGTTCTGACCTGTAAGACTAAGTCTCATAGACTTGAACAGGCCATCCTTTAAGGGAACGTCATACGAAATGGAAGCTGTTTGCAGTCTCACAAAATCTCCTTTCTCCAAGAATCTTGTAGAAACCGAAGCTTCTGCAAATCTGCCTTCCTGTCCTGCCAAGTCCACCACATTCTGGGTTACATTATTACCACTCCCAATGGCACCTCCTGTAAAAAAGGCGTTGGCAGTATTGTTGTAAATATAATTTCCAAATTGCCCATTGAAATACATGGAGGCCGACCAGTTTTTATAATTGGCAGAGGTAGAGAAACCTCCTGTGAAATCCGGTAATGCACTTTTACCCACGAACTGTTGGTTATCCACCCCGCCTTCATGTACAGGGTTACCGTTAGCATCGAAGCCTGTAAACTCCCTTAAATAAAAGGAATACAAGGGTTGTCCTGAGGCCAAGCGTTGGGCGAAAGCGTTGGACAGACCGGCGCCACGAATGGTTCCTGCAGCAATCTCTCCGTCGAAATCTGTAATTTCATTTTTATTATATGCTACATTAAACCCAGCAGTCCAACTGTAGTCTTCTCCTTGTAAAATATCGTAATTTAGGGAGAATTCAGCTCCTTGATTCAACACAACGGCATCCAAATTCTGGAAAAAAGTAGGCTGAGGGGAAGGTTGTGCTGCCTCTATATTAAGCAGTAAGTCCCTAGTCTCCTTACGATATACATCAATCGATCCATTAAAACGATCATTGTTAAACCCAAAATCCAAACCTACGTTATATTGGGTAGTCTCCTCCCACTTTAAATCGGGGTTGGCAAACTCCACGGTTGAAATACCAGGAACGTTAACGGCCCCTCCATCACTTATATTTGGATCACCGTTGGTAGTAGTGGAATATCTTTCCCTACGAGCGAAACGACCATATCCCAAACCATCCTGGTTACCTGTAATACCATAACTCAACCTAAGTTTTAAGGTAGACATGGCATCGCCCATAAAATCTTCTTCATTTATCTTCCAACCAAAAGCTGCGGATGGAAAAATACCATATCGGTTATTTTCACCAAAACGAGAAGAACCATCGGCCCTTACCGTTGCCGTAAACAGATACTTACTAGCTATACTATAATTGGCCCTGGCAAAAAAGGATTGCAACTCGTCCGTATTATCAAAAGTATTGGTAAAAATAGATTTTACTGGAATGGTAATCTCCCCCAGGCGATCCGAAACCGGCTCTGGAAAAAGTCTGTTTACAAAAAGATCGGCATCACCACCAGAAGAATAACCATATTGCTGGTAAGAGCCAGAAATCATGGATTCAATCTTGCTAGCCGCGTCAGTTAAATTCCTGGCCATGCTGTTCAAATTGGTTGTGGAATAACCCCAACCTTCAACATTTCTACCTTGGGTATTGAAATCCTGATAGGAGAAACCTCCCAGCACATCCAATACCGAATTATCAAATTCTTTTTTGTAAGACAATGTCAATTCCAATAACCTATTCTCCAAATCAAGGTCGTTTATGGTACCTCTACCATTACCACCGGCACCACGGCCTACATTGAAGGATTTACTCCCCAATTCAGCTTCACGTGTAGAATTGGATTTATCGTAACCTACGGTAGCCTTTGCGGTCAAGTCTTCTACAATATCATATGAGGCCGAAAAATTGATCAGAAAACGATCTGTATAGGTTAAACTCTGCCAGTTCTCCAACAAGTTTAATGGGTTGATCCTATCCCCTGGGTTGAAGCTACTGTTAGCAGGCCAGGTAGGATTGGCAGAATAAGCTGCACCCAGCATATCTCCAGTAGATCCAGCACTACCACTCAATGGCGGTGCCTCGTCATTTACCCTTGAAAGGGTAGTTTGCAAATCCAACCTTAACTTATCGTCAAAAACTCTTTGGGAAAGATTAATTCTACCCGTAACCCTCTCCTGTGAGGATTTTGGTACTATCCCAAATTGTTTCCCATAGTTGAATGTAGCCCTCACATTACCCGATCCATAATTTTGGGAGTAGGCAAGGTTGTTATTGGTAGAAGATGAATTTCTAGTTACCAATGATTGCCAATCCGTGTCATTCCCCAAATCGGTAGCAGTTCCTCCAAAGGCAGAAACAGCAGATAGGAATTCGCTCCTATTCAATAAATCGAAATCATTGGCGGGGGAAGAAAAACTTAGATCGGAAGAAAACTCCCAAGTACCTCCCTGTGCACCGCCTTTACCGCTCTTGGTAGTAATGATAACCACCCCATTGGCACCTCTGGAACCATAAATAGCAGTTGATGATGCATCCTTTAAGATACTCATGCTCTCAATATCATTTGGGTTCAAAAAGCTTAGCGGGTTTCTCGCCGAACTAGATCCTACACCAATATCCGTACCTTCAGAAGAACTGCCTCCAGAAGGAAGTGGAACACCATCTACCACGAACAAGGGATCGTTATTGGATCTAACCGAAGAAGTACCCCTAATCCTGATAGCAACACCAGAACCAGGCTCACCACTTCCTTGGGAAATTTGAACCCCAGCGGTTTTACCCTGAATCAATTGTTCGGGAGACGAAATAACCCCTCCGTTAAAATCCTCGGAAGTTACTGCGGAAACAGCACCGGTAGCATCCTTAACAGTTGTAGTACCATAACCAATGATCACTACTTCCTGCAAGGCCTGTGCATCTTCTTCCATCATAATATTTAAAGTGGTTTGGTTACCTACTGCCACCTCCTGTGTTTTGTAGCCGATATAGCTAAAAACAAGGACGGCACTTGCATCCACATCACTTATGGTAAAATTACCATCAAAATCCGTTTGTGCGCCATTGGTTGTTCCCTTTACCACGACACTGGCTCCCGGTAAGGGGCCACTAGCATCAGATACAGTACCTGACACCTCTTGAGCTGAAGCTAATCCAAAACACAAAAATGTTCCAAATAGCAAAAAGCTTTTAAGTAATTTAAGCTTCATACATTGTTAGTTTTAATTGAGTTTAATAATTGATAGTTGTAATTGAGTTTAATAATAATTGAGTTCAATATTCCATAAAATTTACCATCTTATTGTCGAAGATAAATAATAAAATGTCGATTTGTTGTTATATTTCTATTTTTAACGTCTAAAATTTAACTAAAACGTTTTCGTTATATTTCGTTCTTTCCAGTTTAAAATAAAAAGCAAAACAACAAACCATCACCCCTTTGGCGATGTATCAATTGTTTAATATTGTACGAATATACACCATTTTTTATTTCAATGGTATTTTGACAAAAATATGTACTATTTAAACAAATGCTCAAAATAGATTTCAATCCTTAGCTGAATATACTATTTTTACATCTTGTTATTTAATATTCCAATTTGTGCCTAAGCAGTACAAATACTTTTGTGTTTTTAGTAGTATATTCACTTGAAAAAAAAATTCACCTTTGAAAAGAAAAATCACCCTCAAACATATTGCAAGGGAATTAGGGGTTTCCATTTCTACGGTTTCCAAAGCATTGAAAAATAGTGAGGAAATTGGATCGGACACAAAAGAGAAGGTCCAGGCTTTTGCCAAGTTATACAATTACAAGCCCAACAATATTGCTATCAGTTTAAAAAACAAGCGGACTAAAAATATTGGGGTCATTATTCCGGATATTGTACATCATTTTTTTACCACAGTTTTCAGGGGAATTGAAAAATACGCCAATGCCAAAGGCTATAATGTCATCGTCTGTGTCTCCGATGAATCTTTCGACAAGGAAGTTATAAATATGGAACTGCTTGCCAATGGCAGTATAGACGGGTTTATTATGGCCCTTTCTTCCGGTACACAATTGAAGAACGACTACAACCATTTAAAGGAGGTTACCGAACAGGGCATACCCTTGGTATTATTTGATCGTGTTGCCGAAGATATAAAATGTGACAAGGTAATCATCAATGATAAAAAGGGTGCATATAATGCAGTAACCAAATTTATAAAGGACGGCAGGAAAAGAATAGCCCTAATTACTTCTGAGGACTACATAAGTGTAAGCAGGGAAAGAGCTGCGGGGTATAGGGAAGCATTGTCCGACAATGGTATAGACTACAATGAAGATCTGATATTAAAATTTCCTTCCATGGAAATCAATGAAAACACCATTGAAGATTTTTTTGAAAGGGAAAAAGTAGACGCCGTGTTGAGCGTAAATGAAATATTTGCCATTCACAGTATGCGCTATGTACAAAGTAAAGGCTTAAAAATTCCTGAGGATATTTCCTTTATTGGTTTTACAGACGGACTTCTGTCCAAATACGCCTCCCCTGGACTTACCGCTATTGCCCAACACGGTGAACAAATGGGAGAAATAGCGGCAGAAATTCTTATAGACAAGGTAGAAAACGATATGGAGGAAGAAACCTATGTCACAAGGGTTTTGGAACCCACTATGATAGAACGCGGATCAACCGTTAATTAGGAACCAAACACCTAGTTGCAAGACCAAAATTATCCATTTACTGCAGGAAATTTGGCAACATTGCCCTTAAACCCATATACTGCCCACCTAAGGTCATTTTCCCTACATTAAACATTACTTTTTATGGGCCGACCAAATTTTAATTAATATCTTAAACCAATGAAGAAAACTGGATTTATATTTGATTTGGATGGTGTTATTGTGGATACTGCCAAATACCATTACCTGGCCTGGAGAAAACTGGCCAATGAATTGGGCTTTGAATTTACGCAAGAGCAAAATGAACTATTTAAAGGGGTAAGTCGCAAAAGATGCCTGGAAATCCTATTGGAAATTGGGAAAATCAAGGCATCACCAGAACAATTCAACAGATGGTTGGTGGAGAAGAATGAGGATTATTTATCACTAATAGAAAAAATGGACGCATCGGAAATATTGCCCGATGTACAAAGGGTACTGAAGTTCCTTAAAAAGCACAACATGCCAATAGCCTTGGGGTCTGCCAGCAAAAATGCCCGTCCAATTTTGGAAAAAGTAAACCTAATGGATTATTTTGATGCCATTGTAGATGGCACACAAGTAACCAAGGCCAAGCCCGATCCCGAAGTTTTTTTGTTGGCCGCAGTACAAATGGGCGTAAATCCCAAGGAATGCGTAGTCTTTGAAGATGCGGTTGCCGGAATAGTGGCCGCCAACAATGCAGGAATGTTAAGCATAGGCATTGGAGAAGAAAAAGTGCTTTCCGAGGCAAAATTTGTGTTCGCAGATTTCACTGAAATGGATGATAATTTCCTAAATCGGCTATTAGAACAAACTCCGTGACGAACATTCACAATAATTAATTAATTTGGTGTCTTTCTATTTGGAATCTGATATTGATCAACAAAACCCCATTGAGATAACCGAGAAACACTAGCACAATGAATCAAGATTATATAAAGCCCGATAACTGGTCTATCATAGAAGAAGGATTTGAAAAAGAAAGAGTAAAATCCTCGGAAAGTTTATTCAGTCTTGGAAACGGTGCCATGGGGCAACGCGCCAATTTTGAAGAAAAATACACTGGTCCTACTTTTCAAGGTAGTTATATTGGTGGGGTGTATTACCCGGATAAAACACGGGTAGGCTGGTGGAAAAACGGCTATCCGGAATATTTTGCCAAGGTATTGAACGCTCCTAACTGGATCGGCATCAATGTTCTTGTTAACGGAGAAACTTTGGATTTGAATACCTGTAAAAATGTACAGAATTTTCGCAGGGAATTAAACATGCAGGAAGGTTGGTATACGCGGAGCTTTATGGCTACTTTGCCCAATGATACCACTATAGAGGTATTGATTACCCGTTTCCTTAGTTTGGACCATGATGAAGTAGGCGCCATTAAATACCAAATTAGGGCCGTAAACCAAGATAGCTCTATGGCCTTCCACCCCTATCTTGATAGTGGAATTACCAATGAGGATACCAATTGGGACGACCAATTTTGGAACACCACAGGGGTTACAACGGAAGGTTCCCAAGCCTTTATTGAGGCACATACCATGAAGACCAACTTCGCTACCTGTACTTTTATGGAATCCAGATTGTACCATAATAACGAAATGGTAACGGAAAAACCCTTGGAAGCTTTATCAGATACTACCGCAGTACATCACTTTAAAAAGGATATTAAAAAGGGAGACACCCTTACTCTTGTAAAATTTGGGGGCTATACGGTTTCTACCAATCATAAGCCCAGTGAACTGGTATCGGCTGCCAAAGAAGCTTTGCAAAAGGTAATCGAAATAGGATTTGAGGCTTTGTTGGAGCAACAAAAGAAATCCTGGGCCAAAATCTGGGAAATGAGCGACATTACCATTGAGGGCGATGTAAAGGCACAACAGGGAATTCGCTTCAATATTTTTCATTTAAACCAAACCTATCTGGGCAAGGATTCCAGGCTTAATATTGGCCCAAAGGGATTTACCGGGGAGAAATACGGCGGAAGCACCTACTGGGATACCGAGGCCTATTGTATTCCCTTTTATATGGCCACCAAAAATAAAAAGGTGGCAAGAAACTTATTGACATATAGGTACAACCATTTGGAAAAGGCCATTGAAAATGCCAGAAAATTAGGTTTTGTAAATGGAGCGGCCCTATATCCCATGGTAACCATGAACGGCGAGGAGTGCCATAACGAATGGGAAATAACTTTTGAGGAAATACATCGTAATGGGGCCATAGCCTTTGCCATTTATAACTATTACCGCTTTACAAGTGATTATACCTATATCCCGGAAATGGGGCTGGAGGTCTTGATCGGAATTGCCCGCTTTTGGCATCAAAGAGCCACATTTTCTACCCAAAAGAACAAATATGTAATTCTTGGGGTCACCGGTCCCAATGAATACGAAAACAATGTAAACAATAACTTTTACACCAATTATATTGCAAAGTGGTGTATTAATTATACGTTGCAGGAACTACAAAAAGTTAAGGATGGCTATCCGGATGATTACCACAGAATAATAGGAGTGACCAAACTTTCAGAAAATGAGACCGAGGATTGGGCCAAGGTAGCGAAAAAAATGTACTTTCCCTTCGATGAAAAATTGGGCATTTATTTGCAGCAAGATGGCTTTTTGGACAAAGAGCTTATCCCTGTGAAGAAATTAAATCAAAAAGAGCGCCCTATAAACCAAAAATGGAGTTGGGACAGAATTTTAAGATCTCCATACATAAAACAGGCAGATACCCTTCAGGGATTTTATTTCTTTGAAGACCATTTTACTACGGAAGAATTGGAAAAACACTTCGATTTTTACGAACCTTTTACCGTACATGAATCTTCGTTATCGCCATGTGTCCATAGTATTCAGGCTGCAAAGCTGAACAGAATGGACCAGGCATATGCTTTTTATCTGCGAACTTCCAGATTGGATCTGGACGATTATAATAAGGAAGTAAAAGAAGGACTCCATATTACCTCCATGGCCGGCACCTGGATGAGCATAGTGGAAGGTTTTGGAGGTATGCGGATATTGGAAGACAAACTATCCTTTACCCCAAGAATACCAAAGCAATGGAAATCCTATTCCTTCAAGGTAAATTTCAGGAATAGAATTCTCAAGGTAAAGGTTACGGAAAACGAAACCACATTTGACCTGGAAGGTACGGACGAGATGTCTATTCGGGTAAATGGAAAACGTGTGGTGTTGACTGCTGGCCAGAAAACTTATTCCTTGGTCAACTAAGTTCTCCGTAGTACCAAGAGCCCCTAAAAATTAAAAAATTCGGATTATTTTTTAAGAAACTTTAAATATTATAGCCAAAAGTTGCTCCCAGTTAAAAATTTTTGACAAAATTGACTCTAATTCCAAAAACAAGTATCATTATTGCACTGAAAAGCTAAGCAGCACATAGGTTAGGCTTTTTGTTCCGAAAAGAAAGCACAAAATGAAAGAGACCACTGAAATTAGAAAAACAGTTGTTTATCAAGTATTTACCAGATTGTTCGGGAATACCAATACCACCAATAAACCTTGGGGAACCATTGAGGAAAATGGAGTGGGCAAATTTAGTGACTTTACACCAAAGGCTTTAAAAGAAATCAAGGATCTGGGGGTAAGCCATATTTGGTATACGGGTATACCCCATCATGCCCTTATAAGGGATTATACCGCATACGGCATCTCCAATGACTACCCGGATATTGTTAAGGGCAGGGCGGGTTCGCCATATGCCGTTAAGGATTACTACAGCGTTAACCCCGATTTGGCCAATGATCCGAACAATAGAAATCAGGAATTCAAGGAACTGTTAACAAGAAGCCATAAGGCGGGCCTAAAAGTTATCATAGATATAGTTCCCAACCATATTGCCAGAAAATACGAAGGAAAAAACAACCCCAAAGGGGTGGTGGATTTTGGCGCCAAGGACAATACCAATGTGGTCTACCACAAAGACAATAATTTTTATTACAATCCAGGGGAATCATTTTCGGTCCCGGATTGGAGGAATGGCTACCTGCCTTTGGGAGGGGAGAAAAGCAACATGCCCGATGGAAAATATAACGAATCCCCGGCAAAATGGACTGGAAATGGTTCCCGTTTGTCCAAACCCGATTTTAATGATTGGTATGAGACCGTAAAGATCAACTATGGTATTAGCCCGGACGGCCATAGGGATTTTGCCACGCTGCCAGAAGATTTTGGCCATAAAAACTTTTCTGAACATTTTGAATTCTGGAAAAACAAAGAAGTACCAGATTCCTGGATAAAATTTAGGGATATTGCCCTGTACTGGTTGGACGAAGGAGTGGACGGATTTCGTTATGATATGGCCGAAATGGTTCCTGTAGAATTCTGGAGCTTTATGAACTCGTCCATAAAAATGAAAAACCCGGATGTATTTTTAATGGCGGAAGTCTATAATCCACAGCTGTACAGGGATTATATTTTTAAAGGAAAAATGGACTATCTCTACGACAAGGTAGAGTTCTATGACTCCTTAAAGCACATTATGCAAGGACACGGGTGGACAGACCATATCCCTGTGGTACAAAACGGACTAATGGATATTGAGCACCAAATGCTACATTTTCTGGAAAACCATGACGAGCAGCGTATTGCCTGTCCAGAATTTTTGGGAAATGCCGAAAAAGCAAAACCTGGTATGGTGGTTTCCGCAACCATAAGTACCTCCCCTACCATGATCTATTTTGGGCAGGAAGTAGGTGAGCCGGCTGCCGAAAGTCCTGGATTTGGATCCCCAAGTAGAACCTCTATCTTCGATTATGTTGGGGTTCCCCATTTTCAACGCTGGGTAAACAATAAAAAATTTGATGGAGGGCAATTATCTCCGAAAGAAAAAGAATTAAGGACATTTTACAAGAACTTGCTCAATTTCACCATTAACAGTAGTGCTTTAATGGGAAAATACAAGGATATTCATTTTTATAACAAAGATCATACGGAATATTATAATCATCGGGTTTTATCCTTTGTTAGGTGGTCCAAGAATGAAAAACTCATAATTATTTCTAATTTTGATGCTGGTCAAACCTTTGGGTTCGATCTAAAACTACCGAGGGAAATTATTAGGGAATGGGGGTTACAGAATAGCACCTACCTATTTAAGGACGCATTGTTCAAAGAAAAAGAGTTGTCCCTAAATGTAGATAACGAAATAGGCCATATAAGAATAGATATACAACCCTTGGAATCCTTAATATTAAGTTTAAATTAGATTTATAATATTACATTATGAAAACATCATCAATAGTTGGATCTTTCTTCTTGTTTCTATTAATTATAAGTTGTGACAATATGAACAAACCCTTGGTTATTGGCCATAGAGGTGCCATGGGGCATGAAACGGAAAACACCTTGGCGTCCGTACAAAAAGCAATGGATCTGGGTGTAGACATGATAGAAATAGATGTCTTTAAAATAAAAAGTGGCGAAACGGTAGTCTTCCACGATAAGGAGGTGGAAAGGCTAACGGACAGCGTTGGAAATATAGAAGATTATAATTTTGAAGACCTGCAGAAATTAACTTTGATCGGCAATCATAAAATACCTACCCTGCAGGATGTCCTAAACCTAATAGATAAAAAAGTACAGCTAAATATAGAACTCAAAGGCGCCAATACAGCCGACAGGGTAAATTTTATAATGAATTACTACATAAAGGAAAAGGGGTGGCCTATGGATAAATTTATAATTTCCAGCTTTAGATGGGACGAACTTAAGACCATGCGTACGCTCAATGCCGAAGTACCTATTGCAATTCTTATAAGCGGTGACCCATTGAAAGCTTTGGATATTGCGCAAGAACTGGAGGCGGTGGCCATAAACCCTTATTTTGAGGACCTGACCCTAGAAAACGTAAACGAAATAAAAAAAGCAGGATTCAAGCTTTATCCTTGGACGGTAAATGAGCCCGAAGAAATTGAAGCCGTAGAGAGATTAGGAGTGGATGGTATTATCACCAATTATCCAGAACGCATTAATTAATGTTCGATGTAATAATTTTAGGAGGAGGTGCCGCAGGTTTCTATGGTGCCATACATATAGCGGAACGCAACCCCAAGTTAAAAATAGCCATCTTGGAACGAGGCAAAGAGGTGCTTACCAAGGTAAAAGTATCCGGTGGAGGGCGCTGCAACGTTGCCCATGCCGAATTTGACCCTAAGGAAATAACCAAAAATTATCCTAGGGGGGAGCGGGAACTTGTAGGACCATTTCACACCTATTGTAGCGGTGACACCATGGCATTCTTTGAAAAAAGGGGCATCCAATTGAATATTGAGGGGGATGGACGAATGTTTCCCGCTACCAATTCGTCCCAAACCATTATAGACTGCTTTCTTCAGGAAACGGAGCGTTTGGGCATTAAAGTCCTTAAGAACAGTTCCATTGTTGGGATAACATCACTGAACGAAAATAAGGAAAATGGGGATTACGCCTGGGCAATCAAAACAATTCGAAACACCTACCAAGCCAAAAAAATACTGGTAGCTACGGGCAGCAATCCTAAAATATGGGAACTATTAAGACAAATGGGGCATACAATAGTAGCCCCTGTTCCTTCGCTTTTTACCTTTAATATCCAGGATGAAAGAATAACTGGCATACAAGGGGTAAGTACCAATGCCAGTATCAAGATAATTCCCTCCAAGGTCAACAACGGAAAATTTAAGGCGGCCTTAAAAAAATATTCCATCCAAACGAGCGATCTGGAATCCGAAGGCCCTCTATTGATTACACATTGGGGAATGAGCGGTCCGGGTATCTTGAGGTTGTCCGCCTGGGGCGCGCGGATATTGAATGATTTGAATTATAAGTTTTCTATAACAGTAAACTGGCTTCCTGCCTATCATGAGGAAGGATTATTGAGACAGCTTCAACAAATTAAGGAAGTTGAAGGAAAGAAAACCATTCTGCGCACCAAAGCATTTGACCTGCCAAAACGCTTGTGGGGCAGTTTGGTAAAGGCAGCGCAAATTTCCGACACGGATAAATGGGCCGATATTTCCAAAATTCAACTACAAAACTTAGCAAAGCAGTTAACTGGTTCCAAGTTTAGGGTAGATGGAAAAAGTACGTTTAAGGAGGAATTTGTCACTGCCGGAGGGGTGGACCTAAAGGAAATAAATTTTAAGACCTACGAAAGCAAAATACTCCCTGGGCTCTATTTTGCCGGGGAGGTAATAAATGTAGATGCCATTACGGGCGGATTCAACTTTCAAAATGCCTGGACCGGAGCCTATATTGCGGCCCAGGCAATTGCCAAACCCTAATTAAAGGGCTAACTCAACAATAGCATCAGCAAAGCGGCCAAAATAGCCCCAATAACTGGACCTACAATGGGAATCCAAGCGTAACCCCAGTCGCTGTCGCCCTTGCCCTTAATGGGCATTATAGCGTGCATTATTCGGGGACCCAGATCCCTTGCCGGATTAATGGCGTAACCTGTGGTACCCCCCAAGGAAAGCCCAATTCCCCAAACCAAAAAAGCAACCGGCAGGGCGCCCAAAGACCCAAGTCCGATAACCGTTTCCGTATCGGTTATGGTAGCATCTGTAAAATATAGTACTACAAATACCAAGGTAAAAGTACCTACTACTTCACTAAATAAATTGTTAATGGGATTTCTTATGGCCGGAGCTGTACAAAACACAGCTTTCTTGGTGTCCTGGTCCTCTGTGGCATCAAAGTGATCCTTGTAGAAGAGCCAAACGATCAAAGCCCCCAACATGGCCCCTATAAATTGTCCCAAAACATAAATGGGAACCAAAGCCCATTCAAATTTTTCGGCCATGGCAAGGCCTATGCTTACGGCCGGATTTAAATGTGCCCCGCTATAGGGTGCCGCCACTGCCACCCCAACGTACACGGCCAGTCCCCAAGCGGTGGTAATGACCATCCAGCCGGCATCGTTGGATTTTGTTTTGTTCAGGATTACGTTGGCAACAACCCCGCCCCCTAAAAGGATCAGGAAAAAAGTGCCGATAATTTCAGCAATAAATGGAGTCATAGTTGGTTGGTTTTATATTTAATCGTTTAGTTTGGACCAATATTCTACAGCATCAATGGCCCTGTACCAGCCTTTAATATTTTGTTCTATTTCTTTTCGTTCCGTTGTGGGATCAAAATTGGCATCGACTTGCCAAATTTCCTGAATCTCTTCCAGACTTTCCCAGAATCCGACTGCCAAACCGGCCAAATAAGCCGCTCCCATAACCGTAGTCTCTATCACTTTTGGCCGTACGGTGGAGGTATTGAGCACATCGGCCTGAAACTGCATCAGTAAATTATTGACGGTAGCTCCCCCATCTACCCTTAATTCTTTTATGGAAATTTTGGAATCTGCTTCCATAGCCTTTAAAACATCCATGGTCTGAAACGCAATAGATTCCAAAGCCGCTCTAGCAATATGGGCGTCCGTACTGCCCCTGGTAAGTCCAAAAATACTTCCTTTGGCATGTTGGTTCCAATAGGGCGCACCTAGACCTGCAAAGGCAGGCACCAAATAGACTCCCTCGGTACTGTCTACAGAAGCAGCCAGCTTTTCTACATCTTCGGACTTCTTTATAATTTTTAAGCTGTCCCTTAGCCATTGGACCACGGCCCCAGCAATAAAAATACTTCCCTCAAGGGCATAATGGGTTTTTCCATTAATGGACCATGCCACTGTAGTTAGGAGATTATTCTCCGAAACAATGGGTTTTTCACCAATATTCATTAACATAAAACAACCCGTACCATAGGTATTTTTGACCATTCCCGGTTTGGTACACATTTGTCCAAATAGTGCCGCCTGTTGATCCCCTGCGATTCCGGCAATGGGTATTTTACTGGCAAAGAAATTGGGATTGGTGCTACCGTATATTTCACTGGACTGTTTTACCTGTGGCAGCATACTCTTTGGAATGTTAAAAAGCTCCAACAGCTCATCGTCCCATTCCAATGTATTTATATTGAAAAGCAATGTTCTAGAGGCATTCGTAACATCTGTAATGTGCAATTCCCCCTTGGTCATGTTCCAAATTAGCCAAGAGTCTATGGTTCCCATAATCAAGTCTCCAGCTTCCGCCTTTTTTCGGGCACCTTCCACATTGTCCAATATCCATTTTACTTTGGTACCTGAAAAGTAGGAGTCTATGACCAAGCCGGTTTTTTCCCTTATCAGCTTGGATTTCCCTTGACTTTTTAATTCATCGCAGTAATTGGAAGTCCTCTTGTCCTGCCAAACGATAGCATTGTATACTGGCTTTCCAGTTTTCCTATCCCAAACTACTACCGTTTCCCTTTGGTTGGTAATTCCTATAGCCGCTATATCGGCTCCATAGATTCCTTTTTTCGTAGTTGCCTCTGCTGCCGTGCTGGCTTGGGAAGACCAAATTTCCAGTGGATCGTGCTCAACCCAACCGGGTTTCGGAAAATATTGGGTAAATTCTTTTTGGGCCACCGAAACGATGTTACCTTTTTTATCAAAAACAACGGAACGGGAACTCGTTGTACCTTGATCCAGCGCCAGAATATATTTTTCCATATTGGTAGGGTATAATTTAAATGGGTATCAAGATAACAAAATATAGGCACTAAATTTGAAAAATTAATAATCAAACCTATTACATTTCAACAAACCTGTTTATTGGCACCAAACCAAAAAGTGGTGGTTATGCCATAAACCCCCGAATATTTCCATTCCAAATTATTGTTATTTTTATCCATCGGTGGTAAAAAAGGGTAAAGATGACAAACTATATTGTAATGCTTAGGGGAATCAATGTAAGTGGACAAAAGAAAATTAAGATGTCCCAGTTAAAAGCAATGCTGGAATCCTTGGATTTTTCTGCGGTAAGCACCTATATACAAAGCGGTAATATTGTTCTAAAAAGTTCAGTTTTATCTTCCAATGAAGTTTCCAAAATCATCAAAAATGGCATATACAAGGCTTTTGGCTTTGAGGTCCCTGTTTTGACCTTGACCCTGCCTGAGCTGGACGAAATCCTTAAACAATCCCCATTTAGGACACTCGATGAATCAGAATCCAAAAAATGGTACTATGTGCTCTTGCAAGAAACTCCCAACAGGGAATTGACCCATAGTCTACAACAGCAACAATTTCCCAGTGAACGGTTTATAATTACCAATAACTGTGTCTACCTCAGTTGTGACCAAGGCTATGGCAAAACAAAATGCGACAATAATTTTTTTGAAAAAAAGCTTCAGGTGACCGCTACCACAAGAAACCACAGGACCATGATGAAGCTATTGGAAATGGGGAGTCAAATCAGTAATCAGTAATCAGTAGTCAGTGGTCAGTGGTCAGTGGTCAGTGGTCAGTGGTCAGT